>Ga0137308_102445_pt1 | contig 12424 bp, 8 predicted proteins | sample Inofrocosms_June_FD_97181 | JGI IMG/M metagenome (GOLD analysis project Ga0137308, IMG submission 97181) | Mouse cecal microbial communities from Vienna, Austria - N-Acetylneuraminic and N-Acetylglucosamine D2O microcosms_June | ecosystem: Host-associated > Mammals > Digestive system > Large...
CCTAAGCCTATCTATAACCCCCTGCTTTTTCACCTCGCGGTTTCCTCCTCCGAAGCGTGACACAGGCGGGAGGATTTTGTCAATATCCGTCCCCGTAGTCTTAATTCCGCCGTTACGAAAGGAGCTTTCAATAAACACCCTCGTTTCCTTCTCCTTAAGGTTTTCTTCCTTTATAATCTCAACAAGCTCCTTCTCCTTTTGCTCTGCGACAAAGCTGTGCCATTCATCAAGAACGTCCTCAACCTCGTTGATATTTTCAATAAAATTCTCTATAAGCTGTTTCTTGCTCCTAAGCTCGGGGCTTGAATCAACTGCTTTCCGTATACTTATAAGAATTTCCTTATCCTCGCAGTTTGTGCCGTGATATTTCGCAACCAATAAAAGAATATAGTCGATGTTTATTTCAATCTGCTTAATCAGTTCGATCTCAAAAACAATATCGTCAACAATATCCGCAGCATCGCTGTTTTCTCTCCTGCGTTTCCATTCGTCTCTTAAATCCTGATACCTTCCGAGATAATCCTGCATATCTCTTTTCGAAAGTATTTCCGCTCCCTTAAATTCGTCAAAGGCGGACAGAAGATTTTGCATACGCAGTATTGCCCCAAACAGCGCTATAAACTCCTTTTGGCTTTTCTCCCCCGCTATTTCGGGTTCGGACAGCGGAAAGCTTTCGCAAAGCTCCTCTATCATCTCCGCATATCCCTGCACATGACCCTTGTCGGAATCGTAGCCCTCATAATAATCCTTATAGCTTTTCAGCAGAATAACACCGCCCGAATTTTCATCACCAAATACGGAAATTGCCGAATCAACACGCTTTTGCAGATTTCTGAAGCAAACGATATTTCCAAAGGTCTTTATCGAATTGAGTATTCGGTTGGTGCGTGAAAAGGCTTGGATAAGTCCGTGCATTTTCAGATTCTTGTCCACCCAAAGAGTGTTTAGGGTGGTGGCGTCAAAACCTGTCAGAAACATATTTACGACTATCAGCAGGTCAATTTCCTTGTTTTTCATTCGCAAAGAAACGTCCTTGTAATAATTCTGAAACTTGTCTCCGTCGGTGCTGTAATTGGTTTGGAACATTTCGTTGTAATCATTGATCGCAGCGTCAAGAAAATCCCTTGAGGTATGATCCAATGCGCTTGTATCCTCGGGATTTTCCTCGTCCAGCAATCCGTCGGGATCGGCTTCGTTTGCGCCGTAGCTGTAAATCGTTGCTACACGCAGCTTTTTTGTGGTATCAGCCGCCATTTGTTTTTTAAATTCACTATAATACAGCTTAGCCATATCCACCGAGGAAACCGCAAATATTGAATTAAAGCCGCTTAAACGCTGCTTTTGCTTTATTTCCTCAACCTTTCCCCTATCGGCGGAGGCGACCTGTGAAATATTGGTCAGAGTGTTGTAATAATAGGTTTTGTCGCCTCGGTAGGTCTTTCGGTCAAAATGCTCCAATATGTACTTAACTATGAGCGAAATTCTCTGCGGTGCTTGATACGCCTTTTCCCTGTCAATGTCCCACACCTGTTCATCGTCAATATCCTCTTCCATATCCATTGTTTTAATGTAATCAACACGGAAGGGAAGCACATTTTTGTCGTTTATGGCGTTTACTATCGTGTATGAGTGAAGCCTGTCGCCAAATGTTTGCGCCGTGGTAGGCGTTTTTATGTTTTTGAGAGCGTCGGTGTTTTTTGGGAAAATTGGTGTACCCGTAAATCCGAAAATGTGATATTTTTTAAATTTGTTGACAATAGCCTTGTGCATATCACCAAACTGACTGCGGTGGCATTCGTCAAAAATTATTACAATATGCTTACTGTAAACCTCATGCTCGGGATTTTTCTTAATAAAGGTTGCCAGCTTTTGAATAGTGGTAATTATTATATTGGCGTTATCGTTTTCAAGCTGTTTTTTCAAAACCGAGGTGGACGTATTGCTGTTTGCCGCACCCTTTTCAAAGCGGTCGTATTCCTTCATTGTTTGATAATCCAAATCCTTGCGGTCAACCACAAAAAGTACCTTGTCTATATATTTGAGTTGTGAAGCAAGGCGGGCGGTTTTAAAGGAGGTCAGCGTCTTGCCCGAGCCTGTGGTGTGCCAAATATATCCGCCGCCCTCTATGCCGCCGTATTTTTTGTAGTTATTGGCTATCTCAATGCGGTTTAATATCCGTTCCGTTGCCGTTATTTGGTAGGGGCGCATTACAAGCAGAAGATTTTCCGAGGTGAAAATGCAGTATCTTGTTAAAATATTCAGAATGGTATGGCGGGCAAAAAATGTTTTTGTAAAATCTATAAGATCGGGAATAATGCGGTTTTTTGAGTCTGCCCAAAAAGAGGTAAATTCAAAGCTGCTGCTTGTTTTTCCCTTGCCGAGCTTGCCGTTTTCACGCTCCCTTATAACGTTTCTTCTTGTGCTGTTTGAATAATATTTTGTATTTGTACCGTTGGATATGACGAAAATCTGTATATACTCATAAAGACCGCTGCCTGCCCAAAAGGAGTCCCTTGTGTAACGGTCTATTTGGTTAAACGCTTCACGGATAGCCACACCTCGGCGCTTTAATTCAATGTGTACCATAGGAAAACCGTTTACCAAAACAGTCACATCATAGCGGTTATCGTGCCTTGCGCCCTCGTTCTTTCCGACGGCATACTGGTTTATTACCTGCAAATAATTGTTGTGTATATCCTTTTTATCTATAAGGATAATATTTTTCGAGGAACCGTCGTCACGGCGTAAAACCTGTATATAATCCTCTTGAAGCTTTCTCGTTTTTTCAAGCTCGTGTTCGTTGGAGTTTGCGATTGATTCGGAGAAAAAACGCTGCCATTCGTCATCGGTAAAGGCGTAATTGTTCAGTGCTTCAAGCTGTTTTCTGAGATTGTCCGTCAGTTCCGATTTTCGGTGAATTGGAAGATAGGCGTAGCCTTGACCGCAGAGGATGTTTATAAATTCTTTTTCAAGTGCCGCCTCGCTTTGATAGTTTTCGGAGCGGTTGGGGTCGGGGGTGTATTCGGTTACTACGGTGGATTCGGGGGTTTCGGCTACTATGTTGAAATACGACATTTTAATTCTCCTCAGTCAGTTCTTTGAATGTCAAAAGCTTGTCCCTATAATATTCATACTGTTTTTGACGTGCGGCGATTTCTGCGGGTAAGCCCTCGGATATATCGTTGCAGAGTTTGTCGAAGCGGTCGAGGATTGATACGATTCGCTCTTGTTCCGCCAGTGAGGGAACAGGGATTTTTACATCTTGCAAATCTTTCACTTTAAGATGGGGAACAGAACCTTTTGATATTTTAGGAACAAATTGGTCTTTGGCAGAGTTTGAATATAAGTAGTACATCAAAAATCTTGTTAGCACAAATTTCTCATCTACTTTTATTGCATATAAAGTCTCGCTTATTCCCCATTTGTTTTCATAAGACTCTATTATAGCCATTCGACCAACCGTTCCGGTTCCGGTGCTTGCAAACAATAATAATCCTTTTTCAAGATTAGCCCTTTTATTTATTAGCAAGAGTGCTTTAGCGGATATTTTATCAGTTCTTTCGGTTACATTTATTGAATTATTATATATGTCTTTTCCTGTAACATATGGCAAATTACTTTCACTTGTGTTTAGGCGGAAGTTTTGCCGAGGATTTAATCCTGTTTTAAGTGACAAAATAACATCCTCAATCCTCATCCACTTTATCGGTGTAAATCGGTAAAGCTCTCTCTCTCTCTCTCTCTCTCTCTCTCTCCTTTATCGGTTTAAAACTCAAAAGTAAATCTCTGTAATATTCATACTGTTTTTTTCTCGCCGTAAGTTCCGCCGTAAGTTCCGCCGTAAGTTCCGCCGTAAGTTCTGTGAAACTGTCAAGTATTCGCACGATTTCATGCTGTAACTCTAAAGAAGGAACAGGTATTATAAGATTTTCAATAACTGTACGAGATAATCTTGGAATACTTGCTTTTCTTACTCTTGAAAGAAGTAACGGCTGATTTTTCATCAAAACAAAATATAAATATCGGTTATCGAGTCCTTGCGGACATATGAAATAATAACAATCATCAGCCGCCCAAAAATCAACTTTACTGTATCCGATTTCACCTGCCGCTCCTGCTCCAATGACAAATACTGCATTTGCTTTTACATTTGATTTATCGTGATAACCAAGAGGTTTTAAGCTGTTTTGAAAAACAGGTATTTCGCCTTCTGATTTTAGTTGTTCTCTTACAAGACGAACGCCTCTCGCAGTAGTTGCGATTTCGCATATTTTTTTATACTCAACTCCATCAGGACAAAATTCTTGCATCAATTTTTCAAGTTTAGTCATATCACACATCGTCCGCTTTCTTTAACATTTTTTTAACTTCCTTATCAAAATCCGAAACAACTCTTTGTGTTTTATTAAAAGCATCGTACTCACCTTCTGCTTTTTTATCCGCCTCTTTTTTTGATATACTGCCCTTATCCTTTAAAATATCATATTTTCTAAATTCAAGAAACTCATTAACGCTTGCGGCAAATTCCTCCATAGTAAACGTATTTTCCCGCTCAATCAAATCCTCAATATAATCAAAATAACCTGTCACGGTACGTTCAAGCTGCCTTATCTGCTTTTCGGTCAAATAGTTTTTCGCAACAGTCACATCGGATTTTAAAACTCTTCCGTCGGGCGCATTCTTCCAAGTCGTTAGTCCCATATTATCTTTGTTTCTGTCGGCGGAATTATATATTATTTCCGCAGCGGTCTGCCCTGTAATGGCATAATGAAATTTATTCTGCACCATAGCATAAAAATCTTTTGTGACCGGGGATTTTTTATCATAGTCGATACTGCATTCCGCAAAAATATCTGTTATTTGCTGCCATATACGCCTTTCGCTTGCACGAATGGAGCGAACCCGTTCGAGCAGTTCTTTGAAATAGTCCTTGCCAAAAGCTGTTTTACCCTGTTTTAAACGCTCATCGTCCATAGCAAAGCCTTTGATCATATATTCTTTTAAAACAGAGGTTGCCCAAATCCTGAAATTTGTGGCACGGCGTGAATTTACTCTATATCCCACAGAAATTATTGCGTCAAGGCTGTAAAACTGTGTAAGATATTTTTTTCCGTCAGAGGCAGTTACCGAGATTTTCTCGGTAACTGAATTTTTATCCAGTTCACTTGAAGCAAAGATGTTTTTTAAATGCAGCGAAATATTGTCGCTCCCGCAGCCAAACAACTCCGCCATAGCCTTCTGTGTAAGCCAAATTGTTTCGTCTTTTATCACAGCGTTAACCGAAACATCTTCGTCAGCCGATTTATAAATAAGAAATTCAAAATTTTTATCCATTATCAATCCTCTATCTCCTTGATTATTCTATCAATCTCTTTTCTGAGTACATTCTCCCTTTCAACAATCCTCTCGATCTCCTCATTAAGCTTCACAATATCAATTTTCTCCCTCGTATCCTCCGCTTCAACATAAGTTGAAACCGACAAATTATACTCGGTCTCGGAAATCTCACTAAGCGTGGCAAGATAAGAAAAATGCTTGATAACCTCCCGCTTTGCGAACACTTCAACAATACGGCTTATATTATCCTCTGTCAGCTTATTGTTATTGGTAACCTTAATACACTCGTTTGAAGCGTCTATAAACAGCGTTTTGCTGTCCGACTTTCCTTTTTTCATTACCATAATACAGGTAGCTATCGAAGTCCCGAAAAACAGATTGCTCGGGAGTTGAATAATGCAGTCGATAAAATTATTGTCAACAAGATACTGTCTTATTTTCTTTTCCGCACCGCCCCTGTACATTATTCCGGGAAAGCATACTATCGCCGCCGTTCCGTTTGGGGCGAGCCATGAAAGAGAGTGCATAATAAAAGCGAGATCGGCTTTTGATTTGGGAGCAAGGACTCCCGCGGGCGAAAAACGGGGATCGTTTATCAGCACGGGATTTTCATCTCCCTCCCATTTAATCGAGTAGGGGGGATTTGAAACAATCAACTCAAAAGGCTCATCGTCCCAGTGTTTGGGCGCAGTCAAGGTGTCCTCGCAGGCAATATCGAATTTGTCAAAATCAATGTCATGCAAAAACATATTGATACGGCAAAGGTTGTATGTGGTTATATTTATCTCCTGTCCATAAAAGCCCTTTTGCACCTTATTGTGCCCAAGCACCTTTTCAGCCTTAAGCAGCAGCGAACCCGAACCGCAGGCGGGGTCGTACACCTTATTGACCTCGGTTTTTCCCACAGTACCTAATCGTGTCAGAAGCTCGGAAACGTCGGCAGGCGTGAAAAATTCGCCTCCCGACTTTCCCGCATTTGAGGCATACATTGTCATCAGATACTCGTAAGCGTCGCCGAATGCGTCAATATCGTGATCCTTTACATCGCCCAAATTCATATTGGCAACGCCGTTCAGCAGCTTGCACAGCTTATCATTGCGGCGGGGTACGGTAGCGCCTAACTTGTTGCTGTTTACGTCAAAATCGTCAAACAAGCCCTGAAAATCGCTTTCCGATTCGCTGCCCTTTGCCGAGTCCTCTATATGCCGAAATACCTTTTCCAAAGTCTCGTTTAAGTTTTCGTTGTTTGCGGAATTCTCGGTAACATTGTAAAAAAGCTCGCTTGGCAAAATGAAAAAGCCTTTTTCCTGCACTAAACCCGAACGTGCGCTCTCGGCTTCTTCATCGGACATTTTCGTATAGTCAAAATCGGTATTTCCCGCTTCAATTTCGCCTTTGTTTATGTAGTTGGTGAGATTTTCGGAGATATAGCGGTAGAACATTGTACCGAGGACGTAGTTTTTAAAATCCCAACCGTCTACCGCGCCGCGAAGCTCGTCGGCGATTGCCCATATTGCGCGGTGGAGTTCTTCACGTTCCTGTTCTTTTTTGGTGTCGGTCATTTTGATTGCTCCTTTTGAAGTTTATCATAAAAATCAATCAGTGCTTTAAGTTTAAAGGCGATTTTCTCATTTTCCTGTTTTGAAAATCCGATTGCGAATGCAGATCAGCGATTTCATGAATAACATCAACAACACATTTTAATTGTTCAGCCGTTAGCTTATTTGTATTTTGATTATTTAACCGCAGTTCCAACGTTTTTAACGCAATAATAGCGTCAGAATATTTTCTTTCATTAACATTAAAATGATCTTTTATGAATTTTGTGCAATATGCAGCAATAGACAGCATTTGCGAAACTGTGATTTTTTGATTTTCCTATTCACCTATAACCGTCGCAGCGGTAAGCTTTTGCCTTAATAAATCATATATTCGGATATTATTTTTCATTTAACCTGTTCCTTTGATGTTCTTCTACAATATCCCAGTATATTTTATCATATTTTGCATAAAAAAGCAAGGTGTATGACAACAATACTGACAAAGCATATATAAATTCACTGTCTAATTAAAAGCGGTATCGAATTATTGTTCAACATTGCTTTTATAATTATATTATCAAAAACCGCACAAAAAAATTATCTATGACAGATGTTTCAAATTGCTAATCCGCACAAAGTACGCTGGTAATCCTGGTTAGATACAAGGTTCTTAATAGGTGTTTTTTCAAAATGAACATTGGGAACAAACTGGTCTAAATAACTCATTTTTCCTCATCCTTAACCGCCCTGAGCATCTTGTCAACAGTATCTTGCAATGATTGTAAAGCGCCGATGAGCCTATTCTTTGCAACTGGGGAAATAATGGAAAGGTCTGCTCGGCTACGAGTACGCTCAATAGAACTCGACCAGGAAGGAATCGTAAGTGTTAAACTGCTGATTTCAGCATCCGGGTCGAATGCGGGCATATCCTTAACAGAAGGTTCCTGCGGTTAATCGGTGACAGAAGTTTCGGTTCGGCTTGGTGTGATGACTGACCGGGTACGTTTATATTGCACAAAAGGGACAGAATTGCTATCAATCATGAGATTTACTCTACGGATTTCCTCCGGTGTGAGTTTTGCCAACTCAATCACATTTTTATGGGATATTTTACAGTTACCCGATAGAATTTTGGCAACGAGCTTCGACTTGTGTTTTGCGATTTCATCAAGTGATCTTGAATAGTTAGAATATTTTTGAACGGTGGCGTAGGATATGTGATGTTCATCAGCAATACGCACAGCAGTTTTATGCTTATTTTCTGTTGAATCCGGCGCCTCTATTGATTCGGCTTGGTATTCAACGGTATATTGATTTACACCATGAGCATTTCTCTTGCTGGCAGCGATTTTTTCGGTGTTATATTGAACACCTAAAATAACGGATATATATTCCTACAAAAACGGGGTTTTACGCAGGCACAGCTCGCCGAACTCGTAGACTGCTCCAACACTTACATTTGCCTTTTGGAAAAGGATCAAAGTGCATGAGCCTGGATATGTTTGTTTTCGTTGCCAACGCTCTCAATGTTTTGGCTGACGAGTTGTTGCAGGATTTGTTAGGAAACACCATCTCTGTTCCCAACCATGAATTTGCGGAACTCGTCTCCGATTGCAGTCATACGAAAAGCGAATTCTTTTAGACTTAATGTCTTCAGCAAAAAAGACACTGCGAGATAATCGCCGTCTTTTTCGTCCTTAATTTTATTATATACTGATGAGGGGGCGGCATCTTATTGCAGATTTTTGTGCATTTTTAACAAATTCCAAAAAAATCGGTAACAAAATTGAAATTTTTTTATTTTGTATAGTGAAAGGCAAATGAAAAATTATTTCCGTTTTATTACCGGAAGTTATGGAAAATTCGCTTTTAATACTATAACAATCCAACAAAAAGATAAACAAATTGAAGCGAAGCGACTAATTGTCCTTTCCGCTTCCCTTTCCTACTCCGAAAGGGAAGTAGGGGAGTCCAAAGGACGGGGGCAACGCCCCCATAGCTTGTGTGTTTTTTGCACTGTTGTAATTTTGTTTAAACTTTTTTGGGATTGCAATAACAGATTTTCGTAAGACGTAATATACCAATCACTTTTAAACTATGGATAAAATCCATAGTTTAAAAGTGATTGGTATAAGCTCGGCTTTTCGTACAAGCCGTTAAATGCTCATTTTTTTATACGGTTTACAAGAGAAAAAGATGAGTCTTTTTCTCTTCGGATAAATTATACGGTGAGAGATATTCCTTTGAAGAAGCAATAAGCGCCGCTTTTAAAGCTTCGTCAACTTCCACGCCATATGTCATCCTTTTCAAGTATGGTTTTAAGCCTTTTCTTTGCTTTATAAATACGCTGACGTACTGCACCTGTGCCGGCGCCTAAGCGGTCGGAAATCTCTTTGCCGGACAAACCCATCACAACCGAGAGATAAAGCAGTTCATAGTCGTCCGGGGCAAGCTTATGTATGGCGTTTAACAGCTCCTCCGTCTTATATCGTGAGAACATAATTTCTTCGGCGGACGGGTCTCCCTCAATAGAATAAAAATCATCAATATTTTCCGCCGATTTATCACGCCGTTTATCATAAATACATTTAGACGCGTTTTTTACCGTTACGATCAGATATGCCTTGATCTCCGTGTCTTTTAAGCGTTTTAGCTTAGAATAACCGTCTCTTATAATAATATTGTAAAACGCATCATGTACAGCGTCCTCTGCGTCAGTATCATTTCTTAAGATATTGTATGCTATTCTGAACATCATTTTTTCATATTTAGAGTATAACACCGTTATAAAGTCCTCATCTTCTGGAGTATTCACAGTCATGATAAAAAACAAATTATTAACACTCCTTTATTTATCTATAAAAAGATTTATTTAATAATTATAATAATTTTGTTTAGTATAGCATTTTAAAATACATATGTCAATATATTTTATAAAATTTTACAAAATTTCAGGAATTTTAAAAAACGGCAACGCTTCCGATTTTTAATTGTTTACATTATATACTAATTCCCGATCTACAACAAAATTTGCCTATACTTTGATCGGGAATTAGTATAAGGTGTAGAAAAAGTTATATTATACAAATTCTCTCCACTTTTGTAACTGAATTGTAAACGAATTGTAACCGTTTTGTAATTGCATTTTTCGCCGCGCCGAGTATAATATTAAGCAGAGAGAAAATTTATAAAATAAAACTGGCGGAAGAAAAAAACGCGACTGTTTTTAAAGGCTTGTACATATAAATATATAAGAACCTGTCCACATAGGAATTGGCACGCGTCTTTTTGGCACATTTTACCGATGACTGCGTTAAAATTTCTTGACTTGCGACAGCAAGCCTGCAAAATTTTGCCTTGTCCCCGGCAAAATCTGCTCAAAAATCCACGCACCATTCTTATGTGGACAGGTTCTAAAAGATTTAAAAAGTCGAAAGGTCACCGAGGAAAGAAGGTAAGGAAAAATGAAAAGAACTGTTTTCGGAGCTATGCTGATGGTTTTCGGCGCGCTGATGTTTGTTACGGCCACCACCCTTTTTGCGGTATCCGCTCAGGGAAACGATGAATATGCTGCGTCATCCGCCGCCGTAACCGAGACCGCAAAGACGGAAAGCAAGGTTTACGCAGGAAACTACTATCTTAACGGCGATACGGAAAAAGATTTAATTACCCTTACGGAAAACGAAATTATCTTTTCCGACGGCACCGCCGAAAAGTATGCTTTCACCGTATGGAAGGATATGCCTGAAACCGATGAGGCGAGCGGTTATATAAATTATGTGGATTACTGTTTTCTTAAAATAGGAAACGAAAAGATAAGCTATGATCCCGCCGCCAAGGAGATAATTTTCGATAACGTCGTTTATGGAATGGTGAATTGATACTAATAAATATGAAATACCGAATAAGAGGAAATCCTCCAATCAAACGGAGTTTTATATATATCAGATAAAACTTTCGGCAAAAAGCACAAAGATAACGCAGTATATGTTTCCGTAAAGCCAACCACGGAAAAGCCGCTGCGTTTTCTTTGTTTATTCGACATTTTTTTTCTTAAATTTCACATATATTTTTTGACAAAAACAAAAGTTTGTGTTATACTGTAAAGGAAATCATGCAAAAACGGCTTCATGAATATCATTGTGCTGCTTTTCAAGTGGTAATGTACAGAAAGAAAAAGTGATTTTTAAAGAAGCGGAACGATATCGATTTTCAATCAAAGTACGGATGTGTTTCTTTGTCAATCGGGAATCGGTATAAAAGAAAGGAAGGTAATTTTTATGAATTGCAGCTACAATACGGATCACGTACAGCCGGAGATTGAAAGACTTACCGATATTTGTGTCGGCAACGGACAGATCGACCCTTCCCTCTACGGAAAATACGAGGTGAAAAGGGGTCTGAGAGACCTGAACGGAAAGGGTGTGCTTACCGGTCTCACTGATATTTCCGAAATAAGAGCGTCCAAAACCGTGGACGGTGTTTCCGTTCCCTGCGAAGGACGGCTGTTTTACCGTGGAATCGACGTAAAGGACATTATAAAAGGTTTTATCGCCGAAAAGCGGTATGGCTTTGAAGAGGTAAGCTATCTTCTTATTTTCGGGGCGCTGCCCACAAAGGAGGAGCTAAAAAGCTTTAAAGATGTGCTTAACGAACTTATGACCCTTCCCACGAATTTTATAAGGGACGTCATAATGAAGGGACCCAGCGACGATATGATGAACAGCCTTGCCAGAAGCGTTCTGACCCTTCACAGCTACGATGACAACGCCAACGACACAAGCCTCCCCAATGTTTTGAGACAATGCCTTAAGCTCATAGCCCTTTTTCCCATGCTTTCGGTTTACGGGTATCAGGCATACAACTTCTACATTGAAAAACAGAGTCTCTTTATACATCAGCCCAACACATCGCTATCCACGGCGGAAAATATTCTTCACCTGCTGCGCTCCGACAGCAAGTATACGGAGCTTGAAGCTCACGTGCTTGACATAGCTCTGGTGCTTCACGCCGAGCATGGCGGCGGCAATAACTCCACCTTCACAACTCACGTTGTGACCAGCTCCGGCACCGATACATATTCCGCGATAGCCGCGGCCTTATGCTCCCTTAAGGGACCCAAGCACGGCGGAGCGAATCTTAAGGTAATGAAAATGTTTGAGGATCTTAAGAAATGCGTAAAGGACTGGAAGGACGACGAGGAGATAAGCGCTTATTTGGAAGCGCTGTTGGATAAAAGGGCGTTTGACAATGCGGGACTTATTTACGGTATGGGTCACGCCGTCTATTCAATTTCCGATCCCCGTGCAGAAGTGTTCAGGGGATATGTGGAGCAGCTTTCCAAGGAAAAGGGACTTGAGGAGGAGTATCGCCTGTACGCCAAGATCGCCGAGCTTGCACCCAAAATAATATATGCAAGGAAAAAGATTTATAAAGGCGTAAGCCCCAACGTGGACTTTTACAGCGGATTTGCTTACAGTATGCTGGGACTTCCTCTGGAGCTTTACACACCTATTTTCGCGGTAGCCAGAATCAGCGGTTGGAGC
>Ga0137308_102446_pt1 | contig 12416 bp, 12 predicted proteins | sample Inofrocosms_June_FD_97181 | JGI IMG/M metagenome (GOLD analysis project Ga0137308, IMG submission 97181) | Mouse cecal microbial communities from Vienna, Austria - N-Acetylneuraminic and N-Acetylglucosamine D2O microcosms_June | ecosystem: Host-associated > Mammals > Digestive system > Large...
ACCAACAGTTCTACCACCCTCACGAATAGCGAACGTAAGACCCTGCTCCATAGCGATGGGATGAATCAGCTCGATAGTCATCTCAACGTTGTCGCCAGGCATGCACATCTCGGTACCGGCAGGCAGATTGCAGACACCGGTAACATCAGTTGTTCTGAAGTAGAACTGAGGACGATAGTTGTTGAAGAAAGGCGTATGACGGCCACCCTCGTCCTTGGTCAGAACGTACACCTGAGCGGTGAACTTCTTGTGGCAGGTAACGCTGCCGGGCTTGGAAAGAACCTGTCCTCTTTCGATTTCGGTTCTCTGAACGCCACGCAGCAGAGCGCCGATGTTGTCGCCGGCTTGAGCCTGATCCAGCATCTTGCGGAACATCTCGATACCGGTTACAACGGTCTTCCTGGACTCTTCCTTGATACCAACGATTTCAACTTCCTCGTTGATCTTCAGAGTACCACGCTCCACACGGCCGGTAGCAACAGTACCACGACCTGTGATGGTGAATACATCCTCCACAGGCATCAGGAAAGGCTTGTCTGTGTCACGCTGAGGATCAGGGATATACTCGTCAACAGTGTGCATTAACTCAAGCACCTTGTCGCCCCACTCGCTGTTGGGATCCTCAAGAGCCTTCAGAGCGGAACCCTGAATAATAGGGCAGCCCTCGAACTCATACTCTTCCAGCTGCTCGGTGATTTCCATCTCAACCAGCTCCAGAAGTTCAGGATCGTCAACCATATCGCACTTGTTCATGAACACTACGATATAGGGAACGCCTACCTGACGGGACAGCAGGATGTGCTCCTTGGTCTGAGCCATCACGCCGTCGGTAGCGGCTACCACCAGGATAGCACCGTCCATCTGAGCAGCACCGGTGATCATGTTCTTTACATAGTCAGCATGTCCAGGACAGTCAACGTGCGCATAGTGTCTCTTCTCGGTCTCATACTCTACGTGTGCGGTAGAGATAGTGATTCCACGCTCTCTCTCTTCGGGAGCCTTGTCGATCATGTCGAATGCAACAGCCTCGCCGGTGCCAAGTCTTGCATTCAGGGTCTTGGTGATAGCAGCGGTCAGAGTGGTTTTACCATGGTCAACGTGGCCAATGGTACCAATGTTACAATGGGGCTTAGTTCTTTCAAATTTAGCTTTTGCCATTATTAAAGTCCTCCTTCAATTAATAAATCTTTTCCTTTTTCCTACCCGCCGAAGCGCATTCCGCACACTCGGCGCTTTTCTCTCGGCTACCTCTGATTATATCTCTTGGATAATAGGAAACTGAATCTGTTTCCTATTATAGTAAATAACCAGCGGTTTTTCAAGCTATTTTTAAAGATTCCTGGCATATTTTCTCAAAAAAATATTATTTTTTGGCAGCCAGAACTTTCTCCTGTACGTTCTTGGGCACCTGCTCATATTTCTCGAAAAACATGGAGTAGTTTCCACGGCCCTGAGTTCTGGAACGCAGATCTGTAGCATACCCGAACATCTCGGCAAGGGGCACGAAAGCCTTTACTATTTTGCCACCGCCGATATCATCCATACCCTCAACGCGACCGCGGCGGGAGTTCAGATCGCCGATAACATCGCCCATATATTCTTCCGGCATGGTGACTTCCACTTTCATGATGGGTTCAAGCAGCACAGGGCTTGCTTTCTGCATAGCCTCTTTGAATGCCATGGATCCGGCGATGTGGAACGCCATCTCAGAGGAGTCCACCTCATGGTAGGAACCGTCATATACATTCGCATGGACACCCAGCACCGGGAATCCGCCCAGAATACCTGCCTGTGCAGCCTCTTGGATACCCTCGCCCACTGCAGGGATATACTCCTTGGGAATGGAGCCGCCCACTACAGTGCTCTCGAACAACAGCGTGGGGGGATCGTTGATCAGGATATTGGCCTTGGGGTCGAATTCAAACTTCACGCAGTTAGCCTCCATGGGCTCGAATTTCACCTTACAATGACCGTACTGACCGCGGCCGCCGGACTGTTTCGCATACTTGGAATCCACTTCCACAGCCTTGGTAAACGCTTCCTTGTAAGCAACCTGAGGGGCGCCTACATTGGCCTCTACCTTAAACTCACGCAGCAGTCTGTCCACAATGATATCCAGATGGAGCTCTCCCATACCTGCGATGATAGTCTGTCCTGTTTCCGCATTGGTATGCGCACGGAATGTGGGGTCTTCCTCTGCAAGCTTTGCTAGGGCCTCGCCCATCTTGCCCTGACCGGCTTTTGTCTTGGGCTCGATAGCCAGCTCGATAACGGGCTCCGGGAACTCCATGGACTCCAGGATAACCGGATGCTGCTCGTCACAGAGGGTGTCACCGGTGGTAGTAAGCTTGAAGCCTACCGCTGCGGCAATGTCACCTGAGTAAACCTTATCCAGCTCTGCACGCTTGTTGGCATGCATCTGCAGAATACGTCCCACACGCTCTTTTTTATCTTTTGTGGCATTCAATACGTAAGAACCGGAATTCATGGTACCGGAATATACGCGGAAGAATGCAAGCTTTCCTACAAAAGGATCTGTCATGATCTTAAATGCCAGCGCAGAGAAAGGTTCCTCATCGGAGGAATGTCTCTCCACCTCATTGCCCTCTAAGTCAACACCCTTGATGGCAGGGATGTCGGTAGGCGCAGGCATATACTCCACAACAGCATCCAGGAGCTTCTGAACACCCTTGTTGCGGTAAGCGGATCCGCAGCATACCGGAATCGCGGCACACTCACAGGTAGCCTTGCGCAAAGTCTTCTTCATCTCCTCCACAGACGGCTCCTCGCCCTCCAGGTACATCATGGTCAGGTCATCGTCCAGTTCGCAGATTTTCTCTATCATCTCGGAGCGATACAGCTCAGCATCGTCTTTCATATCTCCAAGATCATCAGTCACTGTGATGTCGTCGCCCTTATCATCATTATAGATATAGGCTTTCATCTCGAACAGATCGATGATTCCCTTAAATTCATCCTCCTTGCCAATGGGCAGTTGGATCATGATGGCGTTCTTGCCTAGTCTTGTCTTAATCTGCTCCACGGCTCCGTAGAAATTCGCACCCAGAATGTCCATCTTGTTGATGAACGCTATACGGGGTACATTGTAGGTGTCGGCTTGCCGCCATACGTTTTCGGACTGGGGCTCAACGCCGCCCTTCGCACAGAAAACGCCGACTGCACCGTCCAGCACACGCAGGGAACGCTCCACCTCAACGGTAAAGTCCACGTGTCCCGGTGTATCAATGATATTGATACGATGCTCCAGGGCATCCGGCATAGGTTTGGTTTCCTTTTCCAGTGTCCAATGGCAGGTCGTAGCCGCAGAAGTAATAGTGATGCCTCTTTCCTGCTCTTGCTCCATCCAGTCCATGGTGGCAGTGCCTTCATGAGTATCGCCTATCTTGTAGTTCACACCAGTGTAATACAGAATACGCTCAGTCAATGTGGTCTTACCAGCATCGATATGAGCCATAATTCCGATATTTCTGGTTCTCTCTAACGGATATTCTCTTCCAGCCAAGATTTTTTCCTCCTAACTTATTTTCAGTACAAAAGAAGCGATGCACTTAGAATCTGTATTGAGCGAACGCTGAAGCGTTCCGCTTGCATCCTGCTAGAATCTGTAATGTGCGAACGCTTTGTTGGCCTCCGCCATCTTGTGCATGTCTTCTTTCCTCTTGACAGCGGATCCTGTATTGTTGGATGCGTCAAGAATCTCATTCGCCAGTCTGTCCTCCATGGTCTTCTCGCTTCTCTTGCGGGAGAACATGGTGAGCCACCTAAGTCCCAAGGACTGGCGTCTCTCCGCCCTTACCTCGATAGGCACCTGATAGGTGGCGCCGCCGATACGTCTGGCCTTTACTTCCAGAACAGGCATGATATTGTTCATAGCCGCTTCGAATACTTCCAGAGCAGGCTTGCCGGATTTCTCCTCTACCTTGGCAAACGCACCGTATACAATCTTCTGGGCGACGCTCTTCTTGCCGTCAAGCATGATGTTGTTGATCAGCTTGGTCACTACCTTATTATTGTATAAAGGATCTGCCAATACGTCTCTTTTTTGAATATGTCCTTTACGTGGCACGGTTCTTCCCTCCTTATCAATGAAATGCAGGCTGCGCTTTACATAAATGATACACGCGCTTCCCGCACCCTGTGCGGCTCACCGCACGAAATAAATCATCGGTACTCACAAGTGTTTCCCCAAGTGTTCGCGCTGTCTATCTGTATGATATCTTTCTATTTCACAGAATTCCAACACTCTCTTAGTTTCGTTTTGTGGACCAAAGATGGCGCTTTTATCTTACTTCTAAGAAGTATGCCTTACTTCTTTGCTGCCTTAGGCCTCTTAGCGCCGTACTTAGAGCGAGCCTGCTTCCTGTTGGCAACGCCTGCAGTATCAAGGGTACCACGGATGATATGATATCTTGTACCGGGCAAGTCCTTTACCCTGCCCCCGCGGACCAGAACAACGCTGTGCTCCTGCAGATTGTGTCCTTCACCGGGAATATAGCTGGTAACCTCAATTCCGTTGGAAAGACGTACCCTGGCCACCTTTCTCAGCGCCGAGTTCGGCTTCTTAGGGGTCAGTGTCTTCACCACAGTGCACACGCCGCGCTTCTGAGGAGCAGGAGCGTCCGTGGCTTTCTTGTGAAGAGAGTTGTAGCCCTTCTGCAGAGCCGGTGCCGTAGACTTCTTTACGGAAGTCTTGCGTCCCTTTCTTACTAACTGGTTAAATGTTGGCATTCTGTTTCACCTCTTTCTGAAATTGGTATGAATTGTCTGCTGTGCGCTATGATACATCTGCACGCACGCTATATTATTATAGCTATTTGCAGATGTGTTGTCAACATATTTTTGATATTACTTTAAATTATGACTTTATCGGGAAGTAACTGACCGCCTATTGCCGAGAAAGCCAGCAGTATGGACTGTCGCCTAAAAAGTATGCGAACTTAAGCATCCGCCGAGACCTGTCTCCGCTCAGCTCAAAACAGCCGCTCTGCGGATCTGCTCTCTCAGCCAGATTCCTCCTGCCGTCAGGAAAGCCGCTGCTCCGAGCAGCCAGGGCCAGGTTCCTTCGTCGCCTCTGCAGACAGGAAACAATCCAAACTTCCCCAAACGGTTTGCTATACCTATATTAACGGCATAGTACAAAACCGACACCATATACCCCAAAACCACCTGATTGGTGACTGCCGCCGCAAAACAACCGATTCCTCCCAGAAACAAAGCCTCGCAGAACGCTCCCCGCCACAGAAGCCACACCGGAAACACAGAGCCGCCGGCCAGAAGCCGCAGAATGAGAATGCTCACCACTGCTGCCAGCATGCACACCGCCGGAAACAGTCTGCCCAGATACAGCTTCCACATAGGCAAATACCTGGAGGCCTCCAGCTGCCAGATTTCCATGTCGCTCTCCGGCACAAACAGAGGCGTAAACAACAGGATCCCGGCGAGAACACCGTAGCGCTCCATCACCTTCGCCGCTCCGGCAGTGTCCAGATTGCAAAAGCTCAGCACTGCCCCGGCACACAGCACCAAAAGCGCCGCCCCGCACAAATGGGGAAGATAATGGTATCGGATAAAATTAAGAATTGCTTTTACGTAATTTCCCATACAACATTTCCCCTTTCCGCCTCTTTTTTTCATAGACTGCCACCGTAAGCAGAACCAGTATAACTGCCAGTGCCATATACATTCCCTTATTCCGGTACAGCTGTTCCAGTTCCTCCGCATACCTGCCGTAGCTGCCGAAAGTGTTCCAGCGCGTCACCAGTTTCCAGCCGAAATCTCCCGTCAGTGTAGCGGCGGAAAACACCGAGCCGAATGCCCATGCCAGCAGGACCGGTATCGCCAGAATTGTCTCCGTCGCCTCCGTAAGGAAAAAAGCAGCGCCAAGCACCACCATGATCACCGGCAGCAGCCACAGAAAACTGTACTTGGCAAACGCCAGGACATCCGCCTCGATCCCTGCCTGGCCTGCGGCATACACACAGGGCATCTGCATCAGCAGCGCGCACAGAAGCACCGGTACAAAACACATCACCACATTGGCCAGATAGCGGCACCCAATCAGAGCGGCGCCGGAAACGGAACGGCTGCGGATAAGCTCCGCCGCTTTCGCCCTCTTATCCTTCAGACAGGCGGAAACTCCCACAAATATAGGCAGTATGGCAAGAAAAATGCACGCATAATCGCAGAACAGCCGCATCTGCGCGCCGCTGACCCTGTCTTCTTCACACAGTTCCCGGTAATGTTCCAGAGCATCCTCATAGGTCAGGGCCGCAATGCCTCTTTTTTCATAGGATGACTTCTCATAATAGCTTCCGGAGCCTACGATTTCATAAGCTTTTTCCATCACCTGTTCAAATTCTTCGTAGCTTAAGTTTTCCCTGATGGGAAGGTGCCACATTTCCGCTTCCGAATACTCCGCGGCGCTTTCCTCTGTTCCCATCCGGTAAACCTCCGTCCAGTACGCCACATTCTCCTCTGCCATCTGCTCAAATTCCATACCCGTGCACTGCTGCATTGCGCGCTTAAGTACTTCCTGTTCTTCCTCATTCAGGGTCACTTCCTTGTAAAAACCGAAAGGATAGGTGGCAAACCGATTTGACAACAGTTCCTGAAACAGTGTCTCCAACCCGCTTTGCATGATCATTCTCTCATCACTGGAATATCCGTACCCATAGCTTTCCTGACCGGGCTCCGGCTCAGACAGCCGGTCCGTCCATTCCACTTCGCTCATCTGACCGGTGATAAACAGCACAAATGCTGCCAGATAGACATAATACACCAGACTTTTTGCAATCTTCCTGCACTCCTTCAGAAACAATGCTCCCATCATGCCTGCTCACCGCCTTTCTGCACAGGCGTCGCGGATATGCTGTGCATCAGAAACATATAGGCATCCTCCACATCTGCGCCGCAGGACTTCGCTTCCGCCAACGGCATACTCTCCGCAATGATTCTGACAGTGGCAGTGCTTCCTCTGTTCAATATACCGGTTACAATAAAACGTTCTTTTAATCCATCCAGTTCTCTCGCCGAGACCTCCGCCGAGTAAACCTTGTTCTCTACCAGTTTCAGAAGAGACTCCACCGTTCCACGGAAAACTACCTCCCCATGATTCAGTACCGCAATCTCTTCACAGGTAGCCTCGATATCTCCCACAATGTGCGTGGAAAGCAGCACGATCCGCTCTCTGGCAATTTCGCACAGCAGGTTGCGGAAACGGACCCTCTCCTCCGGATCCAGTCCCGCCGTAGGCTCATCCACAATGATCACCCTGGGATCATGGATGATGGCCTGGGCAATTCCCAACCGGCGCTTCATTCCGCCCGACATTGCTTTCACCCGGATATTTTTCTGTTCCAGGAGATTTACCTTTTCCAGCATTTCCGGCACCTTCTTTTTCCGCTCCGCCTTCGGAATCCCGGAGAGTACCGCCAGATAATCCAGCGCCTCACAGGCAGACATATTTCCGTACATGGAAAAATCCTGAGGCAGATACCCCGTCATCTTTCTGATCTCCGCGGCATGTTCCACCGGCACCCCGCACACACGCACCTCCCCGGCAGACTTCGGCAGCAGTGTGGCAAGCACTCTCATAAGCGTTGTCTTTCCTGCCCCGTTGGGTCCAAGCAGACCGAACATCCCCGGCCCAATGGTCAGATCAACGGATTGTAACGCCTGTTTTTTCCCGAAGTTTTTGCATAACCCTTTGATTTGAATTTCCGTTTCCATAAAATAGATCTCTCTTTCTTTTTCCGTAAAAAGCATTGGACAGCCCCTGACACCTGCACCTTTTCCCTGTCGGGCAGCGGAGGGCTGTTCAACCCTTTTCCATACTGTAGGAAGCAAATGCTGCTCCCGATAAGCTATACTATACAAGCGAAATCTCTACAAACACTCTACATTTTCTAAATAAGTCCTGAAACTTTCTGAAAAGGATTCTTAAACCCCTACCAAAAAGGCGGCAGCCGCAATTCCCCCGCCGTCTATGCTGTTGACCAGTTTCAGTGTTCCCCCGTGTTTCTCACAGAGCATCCGGGAAATGAACAGTCCCAAGCCAAAATGTCCTCCCCCTTCCTTGTCCTCGCTGTAATAAGGGTCCGTGCCGTACCGAAGCGCCTTATGAGAAAATCCTGCCCCGTCATCCCGCACATAAATCAGAAATTCCTCCCCGCTTTGCACAAACGCAACGATAATCCCGTTTTGAGCATAACGGAGCGCATTGGATACCAGATTGTCAAAAACCTCCTCAATCAGCCCTCCGTCTGCAAAAAAATTTCCCTCTATCCCCTGCGCCTCTATCCTGCAGGTTTTCTTTTTCTCCACTGCAAGCTCCCTGGCTGCCATTCCAAGACGCTGCACCAATATTGTGCCCTCCTGCCATGCTCCGGACACCTCTCTGGCCTCCTGCCTGTGGAGTAGTGTCATGGTTTTGGAAATCTCCAAAATCCGCTGTTCCTGATGATGCATTACAGCCAGCTTTTCCAGAAGCTTTTCTTCAGAAACCTTTCCCTTTGGCACATACTTCTCCAGAAATTCCGTACAGCCGGAAAGCACAGTGAGCGGCGTGCGGATATCATGGGCAAAGGCAGCATTGATCCGCCTCTGGCTCTCCTGCTCCATCCAACGGCTTCTCTTCTCCCTCACCAGCTTTCTGCGAAGCTGCTCAAAGCTTCGGCAGAGTCCTCCCATCTCGTCCCCGTCAAGATATGCGATCTCCCTTCCGTAATCTCCGGCCCCGATACAGCCAATGGCATCCTGTACCGCTTTCAGGGCAGGGTATATCTTTTTTTGCAAAAACATCCCTCCCGCCGCCGTGCAGCATACCGCCAGACAAGGGTACTGGCCATACCAATACCAAAACCAGAGAAAACCCATTGCCGCTGTTCCCTCGTGTGCGATCTCCCAGCTAAGAATAAAATTCTCCTGCAGGTTTTTCCCGGTAAACACCTTGAACCAACTCTCGCAGAGATTCTTGGACAGGATCCACAGCATCATCCCGGCCACGGCTCCTGCCGCCATATAAAAAAAGAGGCTCTTCGCCAGGGAAGCGTTCCTGAATTCCGCTCCCAGACGCGCAGCCTTCTTCCTCAGCCAATCCATCGATATCCCACCCCCCACACTGTCTCAATACACTCTTTCTCCCGGGCATTCCCCAGCTTTTTCCGGATGCGCCGGATATGCTCCGTAATGATGGACGCATCCGCCTCTCCTTCATATCCCCGGACATTCTCATAGATCCGCTCCCTGTCAAGCACCACGCCCTTATTGGTGTAGAGCAGCTCCGCAATGGCATATTCCGTCTTCGTAAGTCCCACGTCCCGGCCATCCACCAGGAAACGGCGCCCGGAAAAATCCACCGTCAGATTTTCCTCCGTCACAAGGGTCCGGCCGGTCCTCTCCTGTCTCCTGAAATGCGCCTCTATCCGGGCAAGCAATTCCTCCATGCCGAAAGGCTTCATGATATAATCATCTCCGCCCACTTTCCATCCCATAATACGGTCGGCTTCTTCTGTTCTGGCAGATAAAAACAGAATAGGCGCATTGGTGCGCCCCCGGACAGCCTGACAGATCTGGTATCCGTCCATGTCCGGCAGGTTGATATCCAGAAGAATCAGATCCGGCTGCTTTTCTATCAGCAAAAGCGCGCTCTCTCCGTCTGCCGCCTGGTCAGTGGCATACCCTTCCATGGCTAAAGTCTCCGCCAGCAGCCTGCGGATCTCTTTCTCATCATCTACGATCAGAATCCGTTTCATTCCTCTTCTCCATTCCCTGTCAATTTCCTCTGAAACACTTTTCCGCATCCGTGAACCTGGGATAGACAAAATGCCGGGTTCCCCGTTCTTTTGCCATGTCCCTGGCACCATAGCTGTACCGCACCGGCCCAATCATCCCGTAAGTGATTTTTTCCAGGCCGTCCCCTCTCATTGGCGTGGCAGTGACACCATAGATATACTTTGCCTTCACTTCCCGCAGGATGCCCACCATGGTATCCGAAGCGGCATGATGGCATTCATCTACAATTACCATCCCGTATTCCTGTAGCCTGGGATGGAAGTCTCCTTTTTTATATAAGGAGCCTGCCATGGCAATATCAATAATCCCTGTCATGGAGTCATGGGCTCCCTGTAGCTTACCGATGATACTTTTACGCTTTCTTGTCTGTCCTGATGCTGTCTGATATTCCGGCAGTTCTTCGTCAATCATCAGAAATTTCGCAAGAGCCTCCTGCCATTGTTCTATCAGAGAAGAGGATTCCAGCAGAACTAATGTGCTTAGTTTCCTTGCGGCAATCAGGTAACTACAGACCACCGTCTTTCCGAACGCTGTGGCGGCGCTCAAAATGCCTGTCTCATGCGCAAGCATCTTCTCAGCAGCCACCGCCTGCGTCTCCCTCAACTGGCCATTAAATTCCACCTTAATCTCGTTTTCACGTACCCTTTCATCCTCCGTTTCCCAAATATTTTTCTGCCCTTTAGAAAATTCTCTATGGAAAATGATACAGTATAGCAAACACTTAGCTGTTAATAAACTCATACAAAGCATCTGCCCCTTTTTCGAGTTCTTCATCACATGCCTCGCATAAATATTCATTTGTTTCCAGGAAAAGCCTTGTTTCAGAATCCAGCAAAAGTTTATAAAGCTCCGTCGCCAACAATTTTTTGTATGCTATCTCATAATCTATATTCTGCTTTTTCATCAAATGCTTCGTTAACGCCACAACACACATCCCCGTTGTCGTTTCAATTCTATTCGCATCCATCAATTTATCTCCACTCAATCGCCTTTATATTTGCAATAAGCTGATCCGCCACTTCCTGTTTTCCTATATAATACTGTATTCCAAGATTCTCTGTTTCCAGATTATTGAGCAATATCCTTTTAGCGGCATCCGAGCTGACCTTACCATATAAGCCATCCCAATATGCTTTCAAGCAAAAAGCAGTATCATCATCCGCAGTAGGTCCAACCACCATATCATAATCGTGGGGCATGCCTCCCTTTTCTCTGCACATTAAAACAAAATCAAGCCACTCTAAATCTGCTGTATGAAAAACTTTTATATTAAGCCTTGACATATAGTCTTTATTCAGCGTGATTTCATATAATTTTTCTGCATATGCACTGTCCTGTTTTCCCTTACTCCTTCTGATAGTCTCTCTATATTTTTTATGCATCATTCCAATTGCCTGGCTTTTTGAGACCGCCATATAAAAGCCTTTTCCAAAATCTTTCCTCTCCCGCCCAAGTTTTACATCCACCTGCTGTATTTCCGATGCCGTCCCATGATATAAAGTCGTTCTAAGGCTGAGCCACATACTGTTCCACCTCTCTCACCATTTCACTGCCCGTCAGACTGTCAAATATATCAGGGCACTCTGCAACATAATTCAATATTGCGTATTTTTCATCCAGCTTTAAAAAATCTTCCACAGAAATCCTGTGCTCCCTGCAATAGTTTTGTGTTACTAAATACATCAGAAATATTGTATTATTCAATCTTTTTTCCGACATATACACTTCTATCCTTTCTATAAATCTGCTTATTATTCAATACACCCGTCATACTTAACAGAGAAGCCTGTTGCCCTGCTTCTCTTCAAGAGGCATACATACTATACTTCATTTTGTATCAAATGCGTTTTGCAAGATTTTCTTTCAGCTTTGTAAACATGAAATTGTAAGGATAAAATCCGTTTTGAGGAAGAATACCCTTCAATTCCTTTTCAGCGTCCGTGTTCATTCTTACAAGTTCATCAATCACCAGCGCGTCGGATGTGTTCAAAGAAGAAAATTGCACTTCTTTATCCAAAATGTCCTTCTTGCACTTCAGAGACATCTCATAACAGCTATTATAGCACTCCATCCCGCAAACAATCTGAATACATTTAAAATCATGTTTCCGTATAAAATAATCATTATAAGTATTCAACACCACACAATCATCCAGAAAGTTTTGTGTGTCCCTTTTAGTTGGGATATTTCCCACTATCACAGTAAAAATACACGTTTGAGTACTTCCATACATAAAATAGCTATTGAGATAGCCCGCGCAAGTATTTTCAACAAAAATACTTTCTGTTCCGAACAACTCGGATAAAAACATTCCATACCTTTCAAAAAGTGAATCCGATTTAATGTCTGTTCCTTTAGCCGTTTCGACTCTAATCTTGACATATCCAGCAAAAGCCTTCCCTTTATGAATCTTGCATTGCTTCCAGCATTTAAGCCCTTGCGCCGCATCAAAAAAATTTACGGTTTCATCACTTTCCTCATTTTCTTCAGCATCTCTCGCTGCAATTTCATAATGATTCTGTCTTCTTTGAATCTCAAAGGTTTTTTCATTGGCTTTAAAACACGGGAATTTATCCGCTTTCTCATCATTGGTCAGAATGTGA
>Ga0137308_102447_pt1 | contig 12407 bp, 9 predicted proteins | sample Inofrocosms_June_FD_97181 | JGI IMG/M metagenome (GOLD analysis project Ga0137308, IMG submission 97181) | Mouse cecal microbial communities from Vienna, Austria - N-Acetylneuraminic and N-Acetylglucosamine D2O microcosms_June | ecosystem: Host-associated > Mammals > Digestive system > Large...
GCGCTGGTCAAGAACATATTTGATGATCCTCACTCGGTTTTGCATTTTGATCTCATTGTCTGTTTTCATTTTAGCCCGTTCCTGTAATTGATGTGCTACGCAGTGATCTGTGCGTACGCTGCCGATAATACATTTATTCTACCAGAATTATCCATGTAAGGCAATGGAAATGAAATGTTTTGATACAGCTACCTGCCATCTTTCATGAATCGTCATCCTATAAATAATTTTATTAAAATATTTATTTATTCTATTATGCATTTATGGTAATAATTTGTCAATATTAAAATATAATCCAAAATCTATATAGCAAATTCATCTAATCAATTTTATATATTTCTTCATTTTTTCCAAAAAACATACATAAAATACTTTACAAAAGTTTCCACAAGTGATATATTAACCATAGACAAGGGTTAACGCTTAAACCTTTTGGCAAAACACAATACCGACGTTAAAAAGGAGGATTTTCATGAAAAGAAGAACGTTAAGTATTCTATTGGCAGGCGCTCTGGCTGCCGGATCACTGACAGGCTGCGGTAGTTCAGACAACGCAGACAGCTCCGCGACAGCAGATGCCAAGACATCCGACAGCGCAGCGGCCTCCCAAAAAACCGCCTCATCAGGGGAGACTACCATCCGCATGTGGACCTTCCTTGACCCGGCCAACACGGAAAACGGCCGCTCCGTAGCCTTATCCCAAATGATGGAAGAATTTGAGGCAGACCATCCCGGCGTAAAGATTGTGGTAGAGCCCCAGGATTATAACATTATGACCGCCAAGTTTCTATCAGCTACATCCACAGGCGACGCGCCCGATATTATCTGGTGCGCAAGAGACGAACTGTGCGGCGTTCTCAACGCCAATGCGCTGGAACCCTTAGAGAACCTGTTTCTGGCAGACTGGACTGCCGAAGAGATCGCGGATGTGGATGATGTCTTCTTCCAGTTTGGCCAAAGAGACGGAAAGCATTACACCATGGGACTTTCCAAGAACTCTGTAGGTCTGTACTATCGTTCGGATCTTTTGGAAGCCGCCGGCCTATCAGTCCCCACCACCTTTGATGAACTTCTCAGCACGGCAAAAGCGCTTTCCGGGGAAGACAAAGAATCCGGCATCCAGCGCTACGGACTCGGCCAGGCTTTCTCCACCGAAAGCGCCGATCCCCAGCTGATCGTCAACTACATCTATGACAAGCAGGGAAGCCTATTTAACGAAGACGGAACCGCCAACTGGTCTACACAGGCAGGTGTTGAAGCTATGGAATGGATCGTAAAAACCGTAGAAGAAGGCGCAACCCCCAAAGAAGCGGTCAATACGGCCAATGAAGATTCCATCCTGGAATTTGAAGCCGGAAAATATGCCATGCTGCTTTTAGGCGGCGTAAGGATGCCCAACATCCGGGAAGCGGCCAGCTTTGACTCCTCCGCTATCCAGTTCGCCATCCTGCCTGGCGGCAATAACTTTGACGGCTGGTTTGCAGGCGTATGGTCCGGTTCCTCCAACAAAGAGCTTGCCGGAGAGTTTTTGGAGAAAATGTACTCTCCAGAAGCGGACCAGCTTTGGGTAACTCTGGGCGGACAAGCGCCTCTGCGCAAATCCACCCTGGAAAATATGGCGGACTTTTTCGCAAAAGAAGAGAACCAGTACATGAAGATCATGTCCGACTCCTTCACCAACGCCATCCCGTTAAGCAACGAGTACACAGTAAACGGATTTAAATTTGATATGAACCGGGCCATCCAAAGCGTTCTCACAGGCGGCCAAATCGAAAGTTCCTTAAAAGAAGCAGAAGCTGCCTTCAACTCGGCCAACGGAAGATAACCCCCTTAAACGTGTCTGAAAATCCCTTTCTGACATTTGACAGAAACAATTTTCAGACACGCTTTCCATTCAATTCGGACTACATGTAAAGGAGGCATACTGCATGAAACAGACATGGACCTTGAAAGACATAAAAGGCGGATTCTACATTCTGCCTGCCATGTTTATTCTGGTAATGTTCCTGGTGATCCCCCTTGGACTTACCATCTATTACAGCTTCTACCGGTTAGACTATCTGATAAAAGGAAATTTTGTGGGCCTGGGACATTACAAAATGCTCCTGACCTCTCCCAAGATCCTCCGCTCTCTTGGCGCCACAGTTCTGGTCACCATTGCGGCCACCGGCATTTCCATGATTCTGGGGCTGGTCCTGGCGCTGTGGATCGACCGGAAAACCGGCATCTTTTCTTACCTCATAGAGCTTATAGGTCTGGTACCCTGGGTCATCTCCATGGTGGTAGCGGGACTGCTGTGGAAATGGCTCTTTAACGGAGACATGGGCCTTTTAAACGGCATTTTGAAAATGTTGGGCTTTTCTCCCATTTACGTGGTACAGGGAAAACAATCCGCCATCATCGCCCTAATCTTCGTCATGGCATGGAGGACTATCGGATACGCCATGATCATGATCCTGGCTGGGTTAAAGGGCGTTGACGGCGGGCTCATTGAAGCGGCAAAGATCGACGGGGCAAGCCCCTGGCAGTCTCTTATCTGGATCAAGCTCCCTTTGATCAAAACACAGGTGCTGCTGTCAACTATTGTACTGACCGTCAGCAATTTTACCAACAATACGATTCCAAAAGTCCTGACCAGCGGCGGTCCCAATGACGCCACCAACGTCATAACGCTCCAACAGTACAATATGAGCTTCCGCTACTATCAATTCGGGGAATCCTCCGCCCTTTCCGTGCTGATCATGCTGGTGACAACCCTTATGATCATTGCGTACATGAAAGTTTCCAAATATAAAATCTGACCAGAAATGAGAAAGGTGTGTGACTGCAGCCATGAAAAACGGCACATATTTACCTAAAATCAAATCCCATCTGTCCGAGGTTTTCATATTGATAATTTTTGCCATTGTCAACCTTATCCCCATTTTCTGGGGTGTGATAACCTCCTTAAAGACTCAGAGCGACATAACGGCATATCCCCCTAAGATCTGGAACTTTGAACTTTATTTCGGCCATTACAAGCGAGTGATCTCCTCCGGCTTCTTCCAGTGCGTATTAAACAGCGCTTTTTATTCCGTGGCGGCGATCTTTCTCGGGGTAATTACCGGATATCTGGCGGCATACGGATTTTCAAGAAGAAACTTTCCATTTAAAAAGCTGTGCTTTTACTTCATCGTAGTAGGTATTCCTCTGTCGTCCGGCAGTTCCGTGCTCTTAATCCCCAATTACCTGCACATGATGAAAATGGGGCTTCACAATCACTGGTATACCCTTATCCTTCTGTATACCACATACAATCTCCCCATGACCATCTGGCTGCTGATCGCAGGCATCCGGGCGGTTCCCCAGGAACTGGAAGAAGCGGCCATTATGGACGGCTGCAGCCAGTTTTACATCGTTACCCGGCTCATTCCTCCCCTGATCAAACCGTCCATCGCGGCAGCCAGCCTGTTTGTCTTCATCGGCTCATGGAATGAATATATTACGTCCTCTGTTATGATAAATGACACCTCCCTGAAAAATATCCAGATGGCTATTTACGATTACCTGGGATTCTTCGGACAGGAATGGGGACCTCTGACAGCCGCGGCCACACTGGCCATTATCCCTATTGTATTTGTGTTTACGTTCCTCGGAAAACAGCTTGTTTCAGGACTCACTGCAGGCGCGGTGAAAGGATAAAGGAGGCCCAATCTATGTATCAGTACATTCACGAAACACCGAAAGCATCCCAGAACGCTCCCGTAAAAAAACACTATGATGTAGTCGTTGTTGGAGGCGGCATGAGCGGCGTGTGCGCTGCCATAGCCTCCGCCCGGCAGGGCGCTGACACCGCCCTGATCCAGGCCCGCAGCGTATATGGTGGAAATGCCAGCTCCGAGACGAGAATGCACATATCCGGGGCATCCTGTCACTGGGGCAAAAAAGACGCCGCCGAGACCGGTATCCTCATGGAATTGCAGTTGGAAAATAAATATCTGAATCCTAATCATAACTTCTCCATTTGGGACGGAGTCCTCTGGTCCAAGGTGAAACAGACCAAAAATCTTGACAGCTACATGAACACTTCCATGGACAGGGTTCTCTCTGACGGAAAAAAGATCCAGTCTATCCAGTGCTACCAGACCACCACGGAAACCCGCTATGAATTTACGGCATCCATCTATCTGGACGCCACCGGAGACGGAACCCTTGGTTATTTTTCAGGGGCGGAATACCGCGTCGGCAGGGAGGCGGCAGAACTATTCCGGGAAAAAGACGCCCCGCCGGAGTCTGACGGCGCTACCATGGGCAACACCATATATTTTTGCGCCAGAGACACCGGCGCTCCCGTCCCCTTCATAAAACCAAACTGGGCTCTAAGTCTGGACGAAAGCTGGTTCAAACACCGCTATCACGGCGATATTGTGGTGTATCACGACGCCGACGACGTGGTAGTGCTGGGCCCCGACGAAGATTACTCGGATCATGAAGACCAGCTTGTGGAAAAATATGACGTCCAGTCCGGTTACTGGTGGATCGAACTGGGAGGCGATTGGGACGACATCATCAAAAGCCACGAGGACATCCGCTATGAATTGTACCGCATAGTCTACGGCGTGTGGGACCACATCAAAAACGGCGGCGACCACGGCGCAGACAATTATGAGCTGGTGTGGGTAGGTAATGTGGCAGGCACCAGAGAAAGCCGCCGGCTTATGGGAGACTATGTTCTTACGGAAAATGACATCATCGAAAACCGCGTTCACGAGGACGGTGTGGCATACGGCGGATGGCCTATGGATGAGCACACTGCCGGAGGATTTCACGCAAAGGGCCAGATCCCGTCCAGAGTCAGGAGCTTTGACGGCTTCTATTCCATTCCTTACGGATGCTACTGTTCCAAAAATATTTCCAATCTGATGATGGCCGGCAGAGACATCAGCGCCACCAAACTGGCTATGGGATCCACCAGGGTCATGGCAACCTGCGCCGTAGGAGGCCAGGCAGCCGGCACTGCCGCCGCCATGGCCGTAAAGCAGGGCTGCATGCCAAAAGAATTTGGAGAAAAGCATATACAAAAGCTCCGTCAGGAACTGTTAAAAAATGACTGCTACATCATGGGACTGAAAAACACCGATGAGAAGGATCTGGCAAGAACAGCCTCGGTAACCGCTTCCTCCCAAAAGCCCGGATGGGAAGCTTCAAAGATCATCAACGGCATCACCAGAAACAGGAAAGGGGAAATAAACTGCTGGAGTTCCGACGGCATTGGACAGGATGGGGAATGCCTGGTCCTTACGTTTGACGCTGCCTGTCCCGTGTCCCAGGTCCGGCTTACCTTTGACCCGAATCTCTCTCAGGAACGATGCATCTCCGTATCCAAGGCATTTATCGACAAAGAACCTGTGGGCGTAGATAAAGAGCTGGTGAAAGATTACAAAGTAACGCTGTACCACAGAGGAACGATCACTTATGAAAAAACCATTTCCAACAACTATCAGCGTCTCAACATCATCAATCTGGCAGACTCGGTAATGGCAGACCAGGCAGAAATCCGGATTTTTTCCACCAACGGACTGGAGGACGTCCACATTTTCGAGGTGAGGATTTACGGAGCATAAGGCAGATGGTTGACGCCTGAAATAAAGACTGAAAAAAGAATAAATCGGAGGAATCCCTATGAGTCATATAACTTATGAAAAAACCATTGAAATCAGAGATCAATATGATGTGATCGTGGCCGGCGCAGGCCCTGCCGGCATCTGCGCCGCGGTGGCTGCCGCACGACAGGGCGCTAAGGTGGCGCTTGTGGAACGGTATGGCGTGGTAGGCGGCAATCTGACTGTTGGATTTGTAGGCCCCATTTTAGGCATGGTAGGAAAAGGCACGATGCGGGACGAACTTGTAAAGCTTTTGGAAGTGCCGGAAAACGACATGATCGGCGAGACTGGACGAGCCCACGATTTTGAACACGCCAAATACGTGCTGTCAGAGTTTGTAAATCATGAAAATATTCATGTATATCTCCAGAGCGCTATCTACGATGTAGTAATGAAGAATCACTCGGTCCAGGGAGTCCTTGTCTCTGCCAAAGGGGAACTGTTTGCGCTGACCGCGCCTGTTGTCATTGACGCTACCGGCGACGGAGACGTGGCGTACCTGGCTGGAGAAGAAACTTTAAAGGGCCGGGACGACGGGCTGATGCAGCCGGTGACCCTGGAATTTACCCTGGACGGAGTGGATGAACAAAACGGAATCATCTGCATCGGAGATGTGGATGATGTAAAGCTGAATGGGGAACGTTTTCTGGACTACTGCAAACGCTGTACGCAGGAGGGTAAGCTTCCTGGCCATCTGGCCGCCGTGCGCCTTCATCCTACCGTCCATCCAGGCCAAAGACAGGTAAATACCACCCAGGCAAACGGGGTGGATACCACAAAAGTGGAGGAGATTTTTTCCGCGGATTTACAGCTTAGAAGGCAGATACAGCTGCTTACATCCTTTGTCAGGGAAAATCTTCCCGGATATGAAAACTGCAGGTATACCGCAAGCGGCGCCACCACAGGAGTTCGGGAGACCAGACGGGTCATGGGCGAATATATCATCACCGCCGAGGAACTGGCGGCCGGAGCAAGATTTAAAGACGTGATTGTCCACAATGCGGAGTTTATTGTGGACATCCACAATCCGGCCGGCCCAGGCCAGGCGGAGGCCAGCATCCAGTATGTCAAACCCTACGACCTGCCTTACCGCTGCTTTATCCCAAAAACCATTGATAATCTCATGGTTGCCGGAAGATGTATCTCCGGGACCCACAGGGCCCACGCCTCCTACCGGGTCATGTCCATCTGTATGGCAATGGGCGAAGCCGTGGGAATCGCCGCCGCCCTGTGTGCCAGACAGGGGTGTACGCCCCGCAGCCTGGATGTAAACATGCTCCAAAAGACTATGACCAAAGCGGGGATCCAGCTGTTTGATTAAAATTCGCGGCCTGTGGAGTGACCGCGCCCGTCACACGTATTTCCCCTCCAGACAAGTCCCGTACACAAGCAAACTGCCAAACTGCTAAATTGCCAATGCATGCGCCGTAAATCGGTATTTTCTCCCGAAAAAATGTAGATGCCATCTATTGCTTTTGCCATCTCACAGGACTATAATAAGCGTATAACTGCTTTGGCTGCGCTGCAGCCGGGTACATACCAAAACAGGAGAGGTATTGAAGTATGCTAGGTTTATTTGAAAAGAAAAAAGACCCGCAGGAGCGGGCGGCGAAATGTCTGGAGAAAAAGGACTGGGACGGTCTGTCCAGAGCTTACTATGACATGGGGGTTGCTGCCATGGAAAGCGGGGATCTAAACAGCGCAGTCCTGTGGCTGAGCCGGGCAGACACAGTTTACAGCGCCAGCGATGAGGTTTACTCCAAAACAAGCAAAAACCGGCTGTTCCACAGGGAGATCGTCAACGACTGCTCCAACCGCATCGGGACCCTGGAGGAGGCCTCCCTGCTGTATAATGATTTTCCCGCAGAAGTGGAGGAGAGAGCGGAGGAATTAAGCGATATCCAGGTCCGCATCTGGGGATTGCTGTCTATCGCCCGTCTGGTGAAACTTGGCGAGCATTTGGGCAAACTTCCCGGATGTGAGGTCCTCGGCCGTCTGGGCAGGGTTGTGGACATTATGCTGGAATCCTTCCAGGAGCCGGTGACCCAGGATCAGTACAATCTGCTGATGGACACCTGCAACGCGCTTTATGATCTGGGGGATTCCGAAGCCTTTTACGGCGGCGGCGAGATCCAGGTTCCCGGCGGCCCGGCTTTTCAGGTATTTGACTTAAACGGCATGATGGGGGTACATCTGGAACTGAACGGTTATCTGGACAACCATCTTAGGCTCTTAAGCGCTTTAAGCCGCAGCGAGGAAACGCCTATGGCGGAAAGCTCCATGGTGGGCTGCACGCTGCTGCCTGACTACTATGTCCGCAACGGAGCCAAAGATCTGCAGGAAGTGCCTCAGATCAGAGCGGAGATGGACCGTATTGAAAGCGACTACGCATTCGTCTGCTCCGGCATCACCTGGGAACAGGTGGGGGAGAAAGTGGCTGAATATAAGAAGCTGGACATTTTGCAGTGATTACATATTATCCAATCCGGCTTTTTATCTGTAAAACGACGGCCCCATAAGATTATGGGGCCGATCCCATTTCTGCTAATATCACCAAAAGCCTGCATCCAAGGACAAACCTCCCCCAGATGCAGGCTCTTTTCCACCTACCGTCTCTTACCTTTCTTCCTCTCTCAGCTCCTTCTTAAGCAGTCCCAGGATCCCGCATCCCACAGCCGCTCCAATCATCACTGCCAGAAGATACCCCGCCGGATTCCCGATCGTAGGCAGAACGAAGATCCCGCCGTGAGGCGCTCTGAGGGTACACCCAAAGGCCATAGACAGCCCGCCTGCCGCAGCCGCTCCCGCAGCACAGGACGGAATGATCCTAAGCGGGTCGGACGCCGCAAACGGAATGGCCCCCTCGGTAATAAACGACAGTCCCATGATAAAGTTGACGATCCCTGACTGACACTCTTTCCTCGTAAATTTCTTCTTAAACAAGACCGTACACAATCCGATCGCGATGGGAGGCACCATTCCTCCTGCCATCACAGCCGCCATAACCTCAAAGTTGCCTTCCGCCAGCTGAGCCGTCCCGAACACATAGGACGCCTTGTTAAAGGGACCGCCCATATCAATGGACATCATGCCTCCCAGGATCATCCCCAGGACAATCCGGCTGGCGCCGCCCATGCCGTTTAAAAAGTTTGTCAGGCCGTCATTTATCATTCCCATATAAGGATTGATAAATGTGGTGACCACCGCTCCCAGAAGGATTCCCAGCACCGGGTATAAAAGCACCGGCTTGATCCCTTCCAGGGACTTTGGGAGTTTTGAAAAAACTTTCCTAAGACCCACAACAAGGTATCCGCCTGCAAATCCCGCAAACAATGCTCCCAGAAATCCCGCGTTTACAGCGCCTCCGTCAGGACTGGCAAACGTCATGCCCATCTTTGCCACCATCCCTGACACAAACCCTACTGCCAGTCCCGGACGGTCCCCAATGCTCATAGCAATATAGCCGGATAGCACAGGGAGCATCATGCCGAACGCCTGCTCGCCGATGGTCTTCAAATAAGCGGCCAAAGGCGTATTCTTGCCGAAATTAGACGGATCTATGGAGTAATCGTCAAACAGGAAAGCCAGAGCGATCAAAAGCCCGCCGCCGATCACGAAAGGAAGCATGTGGGAAACACCGTTCATCAGATGCTTGTAAATCCTCCTGCCTACGCTGTCCCCGCTTCCGGCTGACGCCGATGCATTGTCCCCGCCGCCGGCATGATGGTACACCGGCGCCTGACCGGAAACAGCCTTTTCGATCAGCTCGTTTGCCTTGTGGATCCCGTCCGCCACCGGAACCTGAAGCACCGGTTTTCCGTCAAACCGGGCCATCTCGATCTCCCTGTCCGCAGCCACGATAACCGCCTCCGCCTGGGCGATCTCCTCCCTGGTCAGCACATTTTGAGCGCCGCCGGAACCATCCGTCTCGGCTTTCAGGGCGATCCCCATGGTTCTGGCCGTATTTTCCAGATTCTCCGCCGCCATATAGGTATGGGCGATCCCTGTGGGACAGGCGGTGACAGCCAGAAGCCGATATCCTGTCCCTGTTTTACGCCCGCTCTCGACGGCCTCTCGGCTTCCATTTACGCTTTCGGATCCCTGGGTGTCCCTTTCCTGCTGCGCCGCGCCGTACTTCACATTCTCCGCCTCATCAATGATCCTTAAAAATTCGTCCTTATCCTTGGCATGGATCAGATTATCCTTAAACCCCGGCGTCATCAAAAGAGTGGACAACCTGGCAAGAGCCTCCAAATGCACGTCCGCGCCCTCAGCCGGAGCCGCTATCATAAACAGCAGATTGGCCAGGGAGCCGTCAAAAGCGTCATAATCCACCCCCGCCGGCACGGTAAGCGCCGCCAGCCCCGGTTCCTTTACTGCCGCCACTTTGGCGTGGGGGATAGCGATCCCGTCTCCCACTGCCGTACTTCCCTGGGCCTCCCTGGCAAGGATCCCCTCCTTATATCCGGCTCTGTCATAAAGACGCCCTCCCGCCTCCATAAGGCCGGTCAGCCGGTTAATGGCGTCCTCCTTGGAAGTCAGCGCCGCTCCCAGTTCAATACTCTCCCTCTTTAATAATTCCGTGATCCTCATATGATCTCCCTCCTGTCATCCCGACTCCAGAAACGCTCCTCAAAACATGCTCTGCCCTGTCCGTTAACCTTCATTTCCCTTCTCTTTCCCTCAGTTGTTCATACAGTCTCATGATCTCATCCCTTGTCCCAAGCCCGTAAGAAAACGCCGTTGCGCCTCCGGCTGCCGTTCCCATCCGCAAGGCGTGGACGTAATCCTTCCTCTCCAGATACCCGGCTAAAAATCCGGCCACCATAGAATCCCCGGCTCCTACGGAATTTATCACCGCTCCCCGGGCCGCTTCCATGTAATAGACAGCGCCATCCTCGCACACCAGCACAGAACCGTCCCCGGCCATGGACACCAGCACATTCCTCGCTCCCATATCCTGAAGCCTTTTTGCATATTCCGCAGCCGCTGCCCCATTCTCCAGTGCCACTCCGAACATGGCTCCCAACTCATGGTTGTTGGGTTTAATGAGAAACGGATGATACTTTAATACGTTAAGCAAAAGGTCTTTCTCCGCATCCACCACCGCAATCACGCCTTTGCCCTCCAGCCGCGCCAGGACCAGCTCATAAATCCTGCTGTCCATAGACGCCGGGATACTGCCTGAAAGCACCAGCACATCCCCTGTCTCCAGACCGTCCAGTTTTTTCAGCAAAGCCTCCTCATCGTCCGGGGTGATCTCCGGCCCCATGCCGTTGATCTCGCTCTCCTGGTCTGATCTCAGCTTTACGTTGATCCTGGACATCCCCTTCCTGACCCGGATAAAATCCGAAGAAAAACCAAGAGACTTCACGCCCCTTTCAATCTCCTCCCCCGTAAACCCTGCCACAAACCCAAGGGCCCTGCTGTCATGTCCCAGATTCGCCAGCACCGCGGACACGTTGATCCCTTTTCCTCCGTAAAAAATATGTTCCTCCGCCGTCCGGTTCACCGCCCCTGTCTGAAAATGCTCTACTCGGACCACATAGTCCAATGCCGGGTTAAATGTTACCGTATAAATCATTTCTATCTTCTCCTTTCTCTTTCAAGAAATTTTGTTTCATCTGTTGGCAATATCATAACATGATTGTTTTATTTCGTCAATATATATTTTAAAGAAATTTTATTTTATATTATTTTCTCTTTCACAACGGATATCTCATAGCCCTCTCCCGGCCTTGTACATCTACACATCGCAAAAACGTGGATTTCTCCGCGTTTTTTGGGTTATTGCTCAATCATAGGGAATCAAAAGCGCATATTGAAAACCCTTCCATGTTATGATATCCTAAATATAAGAAATAAATTTACGTATATGGAGATTTATAAGAAATGAACAATCAAAGCATATTGGGATTTATCTGCTCCTCCTACGAGCAGTTCTTTGACGCGGAAAAAAAGATTGCGGACTTTATCATGGAACACAAAAAGTCCGTAGTAGATATGACGGTGGCCCAGCTTGCCAGAGCCAGCGGCACCAGCGACGCCACCGTGTCCCGCTTCTGCCGTCGGTGCGGTTTTAAAGGGTTCCAGAGTTTGAAAATGGACTTAGCAAAAGAAGTGCTGGAAGAAGAGCGGGACAGTCTCCAGGTATCCAACGAGATCGACCGCCAAAACCTGGCCCAGTCTCTCCAGAATATCCTGGCCAACAAGACCGCCGAGATGACGGCCACCATGGGAATGCTGGACACGGACAACCTGGAAACCATACTCCGCATCCTGGAGCATGCCCGCATCATCCAGTTTGCCGCCGTGGGCAACACCATTCCCGTAGCCATGGACGGCGCCTTCAAGTTCAATCAGCTTGGGCTGCGCTCCGTTTCCGGCACCATCTGGGAAAGCCAGATCGCCCATACCTACAATCTGGGACCTGAGGACGCGGTGCTCATTATCTCCAACTCCGGCGCCTCCAGACGGCTGCTGACCCTGGCGCGGGGAGCCCACGAAAACGGCGCCCGCGTTATCGTCATCACCAACAATGGATCGTCGCCTCTGGCCCAGATCAGCGACTACCAGATCATCACCGCCACCAGGGAAAAACTTCTCACCGGCGATTTCTGGTTCTCCCGGATCCCCGCCATGATGGTCATTGAGACCTTGTATCTGCTGTTATTCGTCAGCGTCCAGGATGCCAAATCCCACATCCGCCGCCATGAGGATTCTATCCGCCAGGATAAAATGATATAAGGCTTTTGAGGGCCGAAA
>Ga0137308_102448_pt1 | contig 12403 bp, 11 predicted proteins | sample Inofrocosms_June_FD_97181 | JGI IMG/M metagenome (GOLD analysis project Ga0137308, IMG submission 97181) | Mouse cecal microbial communities from Vienna, Austria - N-Acetylneuraminic and N-Acetylglucosamine D2O microcosms_June | ecosystem: Host-associated > Mammals > Digestive system > Large...
TATATATTGTTGAAAAATAATCTTATTTAGTTTAAAATGGATGTAAAAGAAAATTATGTCCGGAACAAGGAGCATATAACATTGAGAAGAAATGAAAAATATACATCTGAGATAAAAAATATTGCAGAAAAGTTTTATTCTGCTTTACAAAGATTACCTGGCTGTGTTACAGCAGAAACTGGATAGGAGATTTACAGCCTTCTTGCAGTCGCCCAACCCTCAAAATCATGGCATTCGGCATTTATAACAGCGGAAAGAGCATTCTTGAGAGCCGTGCGAATTATATGAAAATGAATCTCCTTATCGAAAAAGGAACTCCTTTTTTATATTATTTTGAATGACGGGGGGGCGGCGCTTCCGGGCGTCTTTCTAAAATGATGAACTTAGAAAATCCAAACAAGAAAGGGAACTACTATGGCAGGTTATTTACCACAGATAGCATTACAGAACCAAGTTATCGGCCTTGTGTCCGATATTGCCAAATGTTATCGGGACAGCCGTATCAATGCGGAAATACAGCAGACTGAGAGGGAAAAGCTGCGGTAGCAGGTAGCCCATACTTCAATACCGTCCTTCCTAATGGACAACTGGAAAGCGGTAGTTTTCACTATTCACTATTTATTTTCTTAATATCACAATCTGCTTACAGCATACAACAAACTGCTATGTACTGGAAATGCACATGGAGCGGGGAGGCAGCAAGAATATGAAGAATAAAAGGAGGGTTCTGAAAGCTGTCGCAATTAATAATTTCTAAAATTACAGGAGTGGATATGGAGAAATATAACTTTAAAGACAAGACACTGCAGAAGATTTACGAAGACAAAATAAGCCAATTAAAAACAATAGCAGACAAGACGGAGGACAATCCGGCGTATCTGTGGGATGAAACAGTCAGAAGATATGCCATGTCTATTGAGAAAGCGAAAAAACTTCTTTTGACAGATGATATGCAAAAATATATCACAACAGGCATGATCAAGAATCTGGATATTTTTTTAGATAAATGTTCCAATGCTGAATTTCATATTGCACTGGTTGGTGCTATTAAAGCAGGAAAATCCACTTTGATCAATGCCCTGCTGGGATATGAATATGCTTCTACAAAAGTAACTCCAGAAACAGCGTCACTGACTAAATTCAAAAAAACAGAGGAAGATGCAGTTAAAGTTTCATTTTATACAGAAGATGAGTGGGAAAAGCTCTGGAAAAGTGCACAGGAGGCTAAAGCAGCTGTCTTTTTGGAAGAATATAAAACATTAGGGGCAGAAAGAGAGAAAAGCAGATGGTTAGATGCCAGACCTCAGAAATACAGCTGCAGCACCAAAGAGGAATTAGTAAATGAAATTAGGAAATGGACATCTTCAAAATCGCCTGTCCATTATTTTGTAAAGGAAGTAGAAGTCGGGCTTAAAGATTTTGAGCTTCCAGAGGGAGTAGTTTTGGTAGATACTCCAGGCCTGGATGACGTGGTAGAATACCGTTCCAACATTACCAGGGACTACATAAACAGAGCAAATGCTGTGCTGGTCTGTGTGAAATCGGATGCGTTGACAGGACCGGAGATGCATACGATTTATAGTGTTTTTTCAAATGTAAGATATCATCCGGAGAAGGTATATATAATTGCGACCCAGCTAGATACTTTAAACCGGCCAAGAGAGAACTGGATTGAACAGAGGAAGGAATGGCTGAAATATTTAAAAAGAAAGGGTGCTTTTGGCAGCGTGCAGCTGGCGGAGCGTAATTTAGTCCCAGTTTCTGCATATTTGTATATACTGCTGAAAGAATATGATACATATGCAATGGATGACGACAGTGAGAAGAAATGGGATTTGGAATCTATATTGTTAAAACTAAGAGTCAGAGATATCCATGAACATTATCAGGAATTGTGCGGTTTTACCAATATCATGCAGATAAAGAGGGAAATAAATGATAATATAGTGGCCCGTTACAAGGAGATGATGGTTGAGGATATAAAGGATTCCTACCTTATCTGTAAAGAAGAAATACAAGGCAGTCTGGCAAAGATAAAAGAAAGCCAGGAGGACCTCATCAGAACCAGCAGAGGCGGCTTGGAGGAAATCATAAAGAAACAGAAGGAATTCACCCGGAAATACAATGAGGCAAAAAGCGATAAAAAGGAGCTGGAAGCCCTGATAAAGAAACTGCGGGGGCTTACGCAGAAGCGGGCAGATGAACTGGAACGGGCAATCCGGGCTTTGGGGAGGTGATTTTATGGTCAGGATGTCTGGAAAGCTGGGGAAAATCCTATGGGAAACCGCCAAAAAGGTATTGAAATTCCTTTTTGGCGTGTCCGAAGGTATTTCTGGGAGCCAGCCCGTGGATGAGAAATCCGCTGTATCGGATATAGACAGCATGGTGGAGATGCTTGAGGCTTATAAAGACGAAATCCGGAAGATGGCTGTGGATGTAGAGGAGGCTGTCTCGCAGGAGATGTCCTGTTATATGGAAGAACTGGAACAGTTTTTTACAGACCAGGATGGCCTGATGTGGAAATATGGAATCAGCGGGAAACGCATCCATAGGCAGATTCAGAAGGTGTCATCCAGCATGAAAGGTTATATCGGCAATGAGGCAGATAAGGGTATTTCTCTTGGAAACCCAGAACTGCGGAAAATCCTCAAGATGATACCGGGAACGGAGAAGAAGGAAGCAATGGACAAGTTCGCGGGCAGTGTAATAGAGGATTCCCTGGACAGATACTGCCAGCATATCCGTGGGATGCTCTCGGAACTGTTCGAAGAAGTTGAAGAAGAAGCCCTGGGTGCAATCGAGAAGGCGGCGGATGAAGCTGACAGGTACAGCCGTGACCTGGGGGGGATTGACGAAGGGAACCTTTCCGGAAAAATGCAGTCCCTGATATCGGAGGCGGGCTATATCATAGAAGAATGCGGCATAGTAGAAAGAATATGGGAGGGGTAAAGATATGGGGCTTTTTGATTTCCTGGGTGGCTGTATAGATTGGGCAAGGGAAAAAATAGACGATGCTAAAGACTTTATAGTGGAGAAGATTGATAATGTCTTAGATTTTTTCTCTGGCCAGGTATCAGAGGAAAAACCGTATGATAAGAATACTTCTAATGCCAACGATGCAGAAAGGTTAAATGAGCTGCTGGTGTCATTTTCAGAGGCCTCCCTGAAACAATCAGAAACCATTGAGAAACAATGCATCAGAAAGATAGAGGAGTATTGTGATGCACTGATTGAATTTCTGGAAAAATCCTCAGATATCACAAAAGACAGGTCGAATCTGAAACGGGTAAAGAAAAACAGGGACAAAATAAAAAAAGTTATCAGCGGTGCCATAAAGGAACCATTAGCCAAAAAGATGTCATTAGATGATCCGGAATGCTTGAGAATATTGAAACTGGATTCAGGCATAGACAAAAAAAACAGGATGAAAAACTTTAGCAATAAAATAATACAGGAGGCTCTTAACAATCTGTCTGAGAAGGTCAGAGATGTGCTGGATGAACAGTCTGAGGGAATAGAGGAGTTTTTCAGTTCTTATGCAGAATCACAGGAGAAGGAAATGATGAATATAAAACAGCAGTACGATGCCATGCTTCAGGACGGGAACGTGGAAGCGTCTGACATAGAAAAAAGATGCATAGATCCATTGGTTATCATCAGAACAGCAGAATTGATGGAAGGTCTTCTGTAGAAGCAGGGGTCAGAGGAAAAAACGCATGAGTAAATGGGAAAACGCATCCGAGAGGAAACAGAACGAAAAGCTGCAGAAGCTGCTGGAACAGAGTATTCTCCAACAGCAGGAGTTATTAAAAGAGACAGCAGATATAGGGGATAAACTGGGGCAGGTAAATATATTATTAGATGAACTGTTTCATAATGTAGATGAGGTAAAAAAATCAATAAATGCTGAAATTGACCAAAGATTTCTGGAATTGGACAGGCGTATATTCAGCAGAAAGTCGGGAACAGAACTTGGAAAAGCCATGGCAGAGAGACATGAAGAAAATTGTGAGAATTTTCAGACAATCATTTCTTTATTAAAGGCAGTTCTGGTTAATGAGATATTAGATGATATGGAAAAACTGATAATGGCCAAGAAATAAAAGACAATCGAAGAAAAAGTGAAACAATCTTACAGAAAGGAGAAAACGAGTGAGAAGAAAAATTGAAAAGTACATAAGTATGGGAATGACAGCAGTGATGCTGTTAGGAGCTGTGCCGATGCAGACCGTGCTGGGTGCCGATTCAGTTAACAATGAAAATATATCGGCTCCAGGCGCAGACATTCAGATTACGGAGAATTATCTGGACGAAACGCATACGCCAGCAGAAGAAAATAGCAAAATATCTGAAAGAGCAGAAGCCGGCATAGCCTCAGAGGATATAACAGAGACATTTACAGATAATAATTTTCGGGCGGCAGTACGTGAAAAACTGGGACTAAAAGATGCTGAGCCGATTACAGGCACTGCTTGTGCAGCAGTAAAGGAACTGGATGTATCAGGAAAAGATATTGATAGTCTGGCGGGTATCGAATACTTTACAGGTCTTACAAATCTGGACTGCAGCAATAACCGGCTGATATCTCTGGATATAACTAACTGCACAAAATTGGCATATTTTTCATGCGGAGAAAATCAATTATCAGAGTTAAACGTGAAAGAATGCCCCAATTTGATGGTACTGGATTGTTCCGGAAATTATTTAACAGATTTAGATGTAACGAATTGTAACAATTTACGCCAGCTAACATGTGGGTTTGGCGGTAGAAAGAATCAATTAAAGTCATTGGATGTGAGCAAATGCCCTGATTTGATGGGATTATACATCCATAACAACGATTTGACAGAATTAAATTTGGAAAATTGTCCTGAGCTGGATAGTCTGGCATGTAATAGCAATCATCTGAAAGAGCTGAATTTAGAAAAATGCCCCAAATTAACATTTTTACATTGCAGTGATAATCAGTTCACAAAGCTGGATTTAAGAAATTGTCCTGACATGACTTCTCTGGAGTGCGTAAATAACCAGCTGGCAGAGTTGAATGTGGAAGGATGCACGGCTTTGAAATATATGCATTGCAATGATAATCGGCTGACGGCATTAGATTTGTCGGATTGCGCCAGTCTGGAATGGCTGTACTGCGATAATAATCAGTTAACATCATTGGATGTGGGAAGTTGTGTTAACTTAAACAAATTGAGCTGTACATATAATAATATGAAAAGCATTGATGATGTCACAGGGAGACCGGCTGAACTGAGCGACTTTCAGTTTGAACCACAGAATCATGCTTCCGAGACTACACCCGATCCAGTACCGTCACAGATACCGCCGGAACCATCACTTCCTGCTGTTAGTCCAGACCCAACACCAGACATCACCCCAGACCCAACACCGCTTCCGACACCCAATCCAGCCGCTCAAAATTTCAAAGAAACCTGCTTTGTAAAAGAAATAGTGGATAAGGAAAAAACATTTGAAATTCCATCAGCAGGAAGGGCACGGCTGACATTTGAGGAATGTGTGAATCCAGAATCCTATAGATTGGAGATTAGTGGCTGCAGGGTTTCGGACTTCCGATTGACGAATGAAAAGGAAAATGCATATACAAATTGGTTTGCGGTAAGCAGTGGATCTTTAAAAGTTAATCTTTCATCAAGCCAGCCGGTGAATGATGAGGCCGTTGTCTATGTAGAGTATGAGGCAGGCGGGTCTTATGTGGGGGAAGTGGAATCAAATAATTCTTTTGAAACGGCAAATAAGATTGCGGTGAATACAGATTATTGGGCGGCAGGTGGAAATAATTGGGATTATTTTTATTTTGAAGTCGATGGTCCATCAAAGGTGGAATTCCCAGAAACATTCCGGACATACTGGGATGATGGCAGAGAACTACTTCTATATAGAGCGGATGAGAAAAATAGAAAGGAACTATATTCACAGGCATTTGGTTATAGTGAGGAATCTTTTCTTCCTTCCATGCGCTTAACGAAAGGAAAGTACTATCTGGCATTCTATCCACGGTATTATTATACTTATAAAATGCGTATTAATCTGACACAAGAGTCAGCAGAAAGCTATGAGCAGGAAAGCAATGACCTCCAGTCAAAGGCAAATAGAAAAGAAGTGAATCAACCGTATACAGGCAATATTAATATACGTAGATTGGGGAATAATGACTATAATTTTGACATAGACTGGTATCAATTTGACATCCCAAACAAAAGCTATCTGGCAGCAGAACTGAAAGTTCCCAGCGAAGCAAGCGGGAAAGTCAAGGCTTCTCTAAAAAATGCGGCAAAAGATGATATTCTAAGAATTACAAGCACGGATAATCCTTACTTAAAATCAGAAGAAACGTTAGTTGAGCCGGGAACCTATTATATCTGTATGGAGAGAGGCAGCGAGTATGAAGGATATGATAGAAATGCATACTGGGACTACACCATCTGTCTGAACCAGCGGGACTACATAGAACTAAACAGCATCAGCCTGCCTTCTTCGGAAACCATGGCGGTAAGACAGTCCAAATTCTTAACACCCACATTCATCCCCGCCAATGCCACAGAGCAGACGCTGCTCTGGGAGAGCAGTAATGAGAAGGTGGTAACAGTGAACGAAGAAGGCGCAGTTTCCACAAAAGCAGAGGGAACAGCCACAATCACCGCAAAGGCGAAACATGATCCCAGCATTCAGGCCCAGTGCCAGATTAGAGTCACGAAGACAGGAGTACCTCCCGCGACAGTCACGCCGCCAGTGAAACCGGATAATTCACCGACACCAGCGCCAGGAGGGGAGCCGGGAAATACTCCCACACCCGGAGGGACAGATGACCCTGGTGCGGCAAAACAAGTAAAACTGAACAAAAGCTCTTTATCCCTGAAAGCAGGAAATACGTCAAGACTGAAGCTGAACAATGCCGAAGGAAAAGTCACATGGAGAAGCAGCAGCCCATCCACAGTATCGGTTTCCTCCAGCGGTCTGGTAAAAGGGAAAAAGCTCGGAAAGGCCACAGTCAGGGCATACTATAACGGGAGAGTATATTCCTGCAGAGTTACCGTAAATTCATTATTCAAAAAAGCTGTCTGGTACGGGTACTCCAATGGCGGATATTATTTCTGGGTACGCAGTATTTCAGGAAAGACAATGAAGGTTTCCATTCATATGCCGAATATGACAATCAAGAATAAACGCGCCACAATAAACGCCAACGGGAAAACTGCCACATTGAAGTTTAAATGCGGAAAAAGAAAAACCCATTCCCTGACGATCCGTGCCTCAGGGGGTTCCATTGTCATCCAGGAAAAATCATCCTGCACGAAAAAGATAATGACTATAAAATCCAGAGAACGGAAAAAGACAATTAAACATACATTCCGTCCAGCCGGCTGGGTGTGGTGGAGATACTAACAGCCGGGAAGGTATAAGATAACCAGGTAATCATATCAGATACCCCTGTCCATGGCTTCCGTGCCGGGCAGGGGTGTTTTATAAAAGGGGTACATATGTTCTGTAGGAAATGTGGAAATAAACTGGAAGATGACTGGATCGTCTGCCCCAGCTGCGGGGAGCCGCAAAAGCAGGGAGATATACAGCAGACTTCTCCAGGGCCAGTAAAAAAATGGTGGATTGCGGCAGGCGCAGGGGTTATTTTCTTAGTGCTCATCATGGCCCTGCTGGGAACGCTGATTATGCTGGGAAGCCAGATGCCGGACAACACAGACGGCAGTGAGTCTGACAAGACAGCATTGAAAGAGGCGGTAAAAGAAGACAAGATAGAATTGACAGAGACGGCAGCTCCCAAGCGTAAATCAAAGAAAAAAGCAACATCTGCCAAAGAAGCAGAAAACGGTGTGGCTGCAGATACAGCAGTCCAGAGCAAAACGGCAGAGGAAAAAACAGCAGAGGCACTCCGGTCAGAATACATTTTCCCGGACAGCAGCACCAGATACCTGTCAGAGGAAGAAGTCCGAAGCAAAGATGTCAGCCAGCTGCTAATTGGGAGAAATGAAATATTCGCCCGCTATGGGTATATCTTTGAAATGGAAGAACTGAAAACTCATTTTGAGGGTACTTCCTGGTATAAAGGGACAGTGCCGGGAAACCAGTTTGATGGAGACGCTGTATTCAATGATTTTGAGAAAAAGAATATAGAATTGATCATGAGGGTGGAAGACGAAATAAACGGCACAGCGGCAAGCCAGCAGAATACACAGGAAAATAATTTTTCCATTCCTGTGGGGACATACGTAAACAACCAGATCTTTCCCGGATGGCAGGCACTGATAACTGTGAATTATGCTTCTGTGGACTGGTTTGAGGTGAGTATTTTTACAGACCCCTATATGAATACAGCGACGTTTTATGGGGGAAAGGTGGATGAAAAAACCATTCAGGTGACAGCAGAAGGCACGGGTATTACCCTTACCCTTTATTGGGAGAATGACAGGGAAATGACAGTGGCAAGATCCGGTGAGTTTACTGGTACAGATTCTTCTATGTTTAATGATATGACAAATGCCCGGTATACTTTGGCGTCGGGATTGTGATGATGCGCAGAGTATTTTCATGTCAGGGCTGTCAAGTCCTGAGAGCGGCTGAGCATAATGGGCTGGACGTTTGTTGATAAATCAAGAAAGATTCAGAGATATAAAGCGAATTAGTATTGAATGCTTATGAGAAATGAATATTGAAGTGCCTGCTGGTTCTATGGGGAATGTGGCTGTAGAGCATCCATTGGCGGGTTATCAATAATCACCATGGACAATGGTGTGGGAGAAATGTATTACAAAAAAGAATACATTAAGAACTTGTCTGTATAAGATACGGGGGAAAAGATAAGATGGGAATATTCATATACATGATTTTAGGATATTGGGCAACAGGGAAGACTATTTATAAAAATCGAATTTTAATAGGAACAGCACAAGGAATCTTCCTTAACAGAATTGTTGTGGGATTTTTGTTGGGATGGATTTTAATACCGATTGCGATTATATCTGTTTTGCTGGGAGGTAGGTAAGATGATATAAAAGAGTGGAGGATGAAATATGAATACAGCAATGTTTTGGGATGAAAAAACCATTCAGGTGACAGCAATTTTGGTATTTGACTCCAGAGGGAGCGGGGAGTTAAGGTATGGAAGTTTTAACTCTCAAGTATTAATTCCGCTTATAATTTGTTGATTATTTATTAAATAGTGGCTGGACGTTGAATATTTGATGATATCAAAAATATAAAGAGTAAATTTCTTAAATCAAAGAAAGGAATATTGAATATGTTTTGTACAAAGTGTGGAAAAGAGTTTGATGGGGCTTTTTGCCCAGCGTGTGGGACTCCAAAACCAGATACATACGATACTGCTGATTCCCAGCAGCCATTACAAAGGCCGTTCCCTGCTAAAAAAAGATTTTACAAACGGTGGTGGTTTTGGCTGATTGTAGTGGTCTTTCTTGGTTTTGCCCTGCTCGGCGGATCTGATAATACAGAAGAAAACCCAGGGACGGATTTGGCAGAACAGGAAGAAACGGATGGTTCTGCAAATACGAAACTAACAAGCCAGACAGATGCCGCTGATGATTTGGTGATTGAAGAAAATGATTCAGGACAAGTATCTTTGGAAGACCTTACAACTGCCCAGATTTATAGTCTGATCAGTGATTATGCAGATGACATGCCATTTACTATTTCAGATAAAGCAAATATTTTTCTTGATGAACATACGGATTTGTTCCCTGCTGTTTCAAAAGAAGCGGTTATTCCTTTTGTTGACAGTACGATTGAATATAGGATGGTAGAAAAAAATCCAGACAATTTTGGCGATAAAGTATTTTCCCTTGATTCGGCTTACGTAACAAAAATAACTGAAAGTTCTGATGAAAATAGTTCCTTGTCCTTGACAGAACTGCAGGTAGCGGATTATGATGGGAATAGTTTTTACATATTTTATCTTGGGAATTTGGAGGACATTTATGCAGACGATATTGTAAGTGTATATGGTCTTCCGATTGGAATGACCTCCTTTTCAAATCAGGGAGGAGGAACTACATCAGCTGTAGTACTTGCAGGCTGTTACATAGAAAAACAACAGTAAAAGAAAACAGAGGGAGGTAAGTGGAATAATATGGTTTATTGCGTGAAAAATTGGGAAGCTGGAGAATGAAATATTTTAAAGTATAAATGGTACGAAGTACGGATTCTGATTCCCCAATTTGGAGAGTTACCCCAGTATTTTGCATATAGAAGAACAAATGTATATGCTGTAGAGATATCTATCCATTACATACAGGAGTTGTACTGCGGGAGTAACCAGCTGGCGGGATTGGATATTAAGCTATTGTCCCAAATTGGCAGAGTTGGAATGAACCTATGATACAATGCTTGAGAGTTAAAACTTCCATACCTAAAAAATAGCGATCCTATAAGAGTCCCCGTTTCTGTTTTTTAGGAGATAACCAAAATCCATAAAATATTACCAGAAATGGAATTGGCTGTGTGTCTGGATGGGAAGGGAATAGGTATAGAAAAGCGCGGTAAAATTTAGAATCTCACTTATATATTATAGTAATGTAACATATAAAGAAAATCCATAGCTAAAGTGCCCGATTCGGACACACACAGTATAATCACGAGGCAGGGTGGCATCACCCTGTCTTATTCTGCTGTAAGAAAATCAAAATCTATGAGGCATCGTAAACATCAGCAAAAAGTGGCTATGGATTACTCAAAATGGAAAAGGAGATTCATGGAAAAACTTAATGTTATCAGACAAACCCACAAAAAGTCAAACGGTAAGAGAAAAGTTTCATATGTCAAAGAAAGAATAAAAAGCAGTGACCTGATCAGCACTATGGAAGCTATTATGAAACAAAATACCAAATACTATCAGAGTGACTTTGAGATTGACAAGAAAATTCTAAAAGAAGCAGCCGAAAGTCCTGTCAAAACAGACAAAACACTGCTGTGGCTGTCCCGCACCCATGGAACCCATTGTTTCAAAGAGCGGGATGTATTTCTGAAAAACTCCTGTGCATACCATACATGGCTGTATTATGCAGACCAGACACACGAACATGTACTTGCCTATATGGTAGAAATCACAGGAGTTTTTGATGGGAAACTGGCAGGCAGTCTGTATCATCTGGACTATGAGATGCATTGCAGGCATCTCATTGAGACAGCCATACCTGCAGACCATGTAAAAGTAATCTACGAACATGGCTGCCGCATAGTACCAGCTGGCCAGCACATCTCTGTCCACACAGACAGGCAGATGGGAAAAGTTGTCTATCTGGAAGAATATCCAAAAGATTTAGACATTTTCGAAAGGATTCTCCAAGAAGAAAGAGCCAGAAGACACTTGTCAAAACCAGTCAGTATTCACGCGCATATGCCAGCACAGGGGAAAAAGCTGAATATTTAAGAACAGCAGGAAGTTCTATATATCAGCGGGCATCTGCGGCAGGCACAGAAGCTCTAAATGCAGACAAAGCAAAGGAACAGGATGTTGTATTTCAGCAGAATAACGTATATAATTAAAATCAATCAAGCAGTTTTTTATATAAGAAAGCAGGTGGATCAGATGGCAAAAGAGAACCGGGAGTATAAGGACAGTCTGTTCGTTGATTTGTTCTACAGCGATGAAACGGCAAAGGAAAATCTTCTGAGCCTTTATAACGCACTCCATGGCACCGACTTAAAAGATGAAGGGCTGATCAGAAAAGTAAAAATAGAGGATATTCTCTACAAGAATTTCAACAATGACATATCATGTGAGGTGGACAATAAAGTATTTGTATTCGGTGAACACCAAAGTACAGTAAATCCCAATATCCCGGTCAGATATGCTATGTACGCCGGACGGGCATATGAACAGGTTTTGGATAAACGGGACAGGTATAAGACTAAGCTGGTAAAGATACCAACACCTGAATTTTACGTTTTCTACAATGGGAGGAAGGATTATCCCGTGGAGCAGCAGCTGTCATTGTCAGATGCGTTTTTAACCACACCTGGAAGCAATTCCATGGAATTGAAGGTAACCGTTATCAATATCAATTCCGCAAAATCACATGAAATTCTGGATAAATGCAGGGTTTTGAGGGAGTACAGCCTGTTTATTGATACAGTGAGGAAATATCTGGATGAAGAAGACCCTATTAAAAAGGCAATAGAGGAATGCATACAGAAAGGAATCTTAGCAGAATATCTGCAGAGAAAAGGAAGTGAGGTAAGGAATATGCTGGTAGCCGAATACAGTTATGAAGAAGATATTCAAGTAAAGCAGGAAGAAGCAAGAATAGAAGGGATAGAACAGGGGGTAAAACAGGGAATAGAACAGATGGTGGTAAATGCGTTGACAACCACTAAAAATGTGGGACAGACAGCTTTGATACTGCAT
>Ga0137308_102449_pt1 | contig 12394 bp, 10 predicted proteins | sample Inofrocosms_June_FD_97181 | JGI IMG/M metagenome (GOLD analysis project Ga0137308, IMG submission 97181) | Mouse cecal microbial communities from Vienna, Austria - N-Acetylneuraminic and N-Acetylglucosamine D2O microcosms_June | ecosystem: Host-associated > Mammals > Digestive system > Large...
GTATTAAAAGGGCAAGAACCACATAATACACTCCGGTTTCAAAGTTTTTATGCAAAAATACAATTGTAGAAAGCGAAAGAGGTATCAGGAAAGATACGAAGCTCATAAGCGCGATCTCTTCAAATCTCACCTTTTCGTGATCAAAAAGCATTATAACAAACATTATAAGTAAAAACGTTCCCGCCAGCATCGGGAAAAAACGCTTTATAGGATCAATACACAAAAAAGTAGGCATTACGGTGGCATAAATCATACATACCGCCGCCACGCCTTTATTTGAAAAATATTTAGTAGCAAGCAGCACTTCGCCCACTGCCAAAGCGGCGGCAAAGGTCATTGCCACAAGTAAAACCGCCGTATTATCCAGATATAAAAGAAATATCAGCAATGGAACAGCAACAACCGCCGTTAATATTCTTGTCAACATAGAAACCGTCCTTTGATTGAGAAGCAGCGCCCAAATTTGAAAAATTCACCAGAGCTGCAAAATAAAGCGTTATACCAATCCCGTTTTAAGCTATTGATAAAATCCATAGTTTAAAAAGAGTTGCACCCAAAACACTAATCCAGCAGTTTTAAAAGGGATTAGTATTAAACTCCGCCGAAGCGGCGATCCCTTTTACCATATTCCAATAATGCGTTTATAAGATCCCGTTCTGTAAAATCCGGCCACAAAACGTCCATAAACACAAACTCGGCGTATGCCGACTGCCATATAAGAAAATTAGACAGTCGCTTTTCGCCGCTGGGACGTATTACAAGATCCAAATCGGGAAGATCGCTTGTATAAAGAAACTGCGAAAAGTTTTTTTCGTTCAGCTCCTCCAGTGTTATTTCTCCCGATTTATAAAGCTCCGCCGCGCGTTTTGCCCCGTTTACAATTTCCTCTCTGCCGCCGTAATTAAAGGCTATGCAGCACCACATTCCCGTATTATCGGCGGACATAGCCTCCGCCTCTCCCATTTTTTGTCTTACCTCTTCCGGCAAGCTATCTCTGCTTCCTATAAATCTCAGCCTTATGTTTTTTGAATTAAGCTTCATCATCTCATCCATAAAGCTGCAAAACAGCTTCATCAGAGAATCCACTTCTTCCTTTGGTCTCGACCAATTTTCGGTAGAAAAGGCGTAAAACGTTACACAGGGTATGCCGAGTTCAACGCAGCTGTTCAAACAACCGCGAAAAGCCTTAGCCCCCTGTGAATGACCCAATTTTCTCGGCAGAAAACGTTTTTTAGCCCATCTGCCGTTGCCGTCCATAATAATGCCTATATGTTTTATGTCAAGACTTCTGACTATGCTTTCCTTATCCACTATATCGTCATTATTTCCTTTTCTTTTTCCTTACCTGCCGCGTCAACCTTATCACAGTAGCTGTCGGTAAGCTTTTGTATATCCTTTTCGCAATTTTTCATATCGTCTTCGGTAATCTCGGAATTTTTTTTCATCGCCTTAAACTTATCCATGGCATCGCGACGGATATTGCGGACAGTCACTTTGGCTTCCTCACAGTACTTAGATACCTGCTTTACAAGCTCCTTTCTCCGCTCTTCGGTAAGCTGCGGAAAAACAATACGCAGACATTTGCCGTCATTAGTGGGCGTGATGCCGATGTCGCTTGCCATAATCGCTTTTTCAATGGATTTCATAGAAGAAATATCCCAAGGCTGAATTACAAGTATGCGTGCTTCGGAAACGGAGATTGCAGCCATGGCGTTTATCTGCGTGGGGGTTCCGTAATAATCCACGGTTATTTTGTCAAGAATCGCAGGATTGGCTCTGCCTGCTCGAATAGTTGAAAACTCGTGCTGCAAAGACGCCACGCATTTTTCCATTTTCTTTTTTGAATTATCAATTACTTCTTTCATAGCTTAAATTCCTTTCTTACCTATACACGGTTTTCCGCATAATAACATTTTGTTATTATTATAACAGTTTAAAATATAATACCTTTATAATCTTTGGTCAAAGTATAGACAATAACATTGCTGACCAAAGATTAGCGCTTAGTGTCCAATCTTTAATCAAGTCTACCAGTTAATTAAAGATTGGTATTAATTGACTTTTAATATTTCGATATACAGTAAAAACTAATTACGGATATTATTTACAAGGGTACCCACTTTCTCGCCCATTACCGCATCGTAAATATTATCGGGGCGGCGAAGGTCAAAAACTATGAGCGGTATATCGTTGTCGCTGCACATAGCGGCAGCTGTCCCGTCAAGTACCATAAGACCGGCAGCGAGAATATCATGATGACTTAAATGTTCAAACTTCACGGCGTCATTATAGCGGTTGGGATCCTTGTCATAAACGCCGTCCACCATTGTGGCCTTCAAAAGAACGTCAACCTCAAGCTCAGCCGCTCTAAGCGACGCGGCGGAATCGGTGGAAAAGAAGGGACTTCCCGTACCGCAGCCAAAAATGACAATCCTGCCCTTTTCAAAATGACGGAGCGCTTTTTGTCTTATATAAGGTTCTGCAAGGGATCGCATTTCTATCGCGGTCTGTACTCTTACCTCACAACCCAAACCCTCTAAAACATCCGCTACAGCCAAAGCGTTCATGGTAGTGGCAAGCATACCTATATGATCCGCTCTGACCCTATCCATAGTGCCGCTTGCTCTGCCGCGCCAAAAATTTCCGCCGCCTACCACAATGCCTATTTGCGTACCTATGTCATAGCACTTCTTGATGCTTTGACATATTTTTTCGATAGTAGGGATATCAAGCCCCGTTTTTTTGTCACCTGCCAAGGCTTCTCCACTAAGCTTTAGAAGTATTCTTTTGTATTTTGGAGTAATGTCTTCACTCATAACGAAAATTTCCCTTCTTATGTTGATGTTATATATATTTTGTTTTCGAACATAAAATAATAACCTTCAAAACTATGTTCACATGTTCATCATCCACACGAGGCGATAATCAATAATCAAGAACTCTGATTTTCCCCTTTATTTCAGCAATTTCTGAAAGCTTTTCACAATCCGAGGCAAACTTATGTTCACTTGTCTTCGCTGTTATAAACGCGGCTTCGTTTTCATCTTCTTCGTCCCTGTGAAGAATTTTAAGCTTACCCCACATTTCCTCCGCTTTCTTCAATACAGCCGCCTTATCCTTACAAATTACTCTTACATAAAATTTATTTTCAAGTATATTGTGATTCAAAACAAACTCGCTGTCCGAGTCTTCCCAATAAAGCGATTTACTGTTGTTGTGCATTTTGGCCGCCATAATTACATCGGATACTACCGCGCTTGCAGTGGGGAGTTTTCCGGCTCCCTTTCCGTAAAATACTACGTCTCCGGTAGCGTCTCCTCTTACAAGAATAGCGTTGAATACATCGTTGACGCCTGCTAATTGACTTTCCGAGGCTATAAATGCGGGACACACCATAACGGCGGCTCTATCACCACGTCTGCTTGCCCAACCGATAAGCTTTAAAGCTCCTCCGAAGTCGCTGCAATACTGAACATCCTCAAGAGTCACATCGGTTATTCCCTCGGTATAAACATCCTTCGGATACACATGCTTTCCAAAAGCCAAAGACGCTAAAATACATATTTTACGGCAAGCGTCGTGTCCCTCCACATCGGCCGCAGGATTTCTCTCGGCGTATCCTAATTTCTGAGCGGTAGCAAGAGCGTCGTCAAAAGCCATTCCCTCGTTTATCATCTTTGTGAGTATAAAATTGGTGGTGCCGTTTAAAATACCCGCTATCTCGTCAATTTCATTGGCGGACATACAGTGGTGAAGAGGGCGTATAATGGGTATTCCTCCTCCGACGCTGGCCTCGAAAAAGAAATTGACCTTCTTTTCCCTTGCAATATGAAGAAGCTCGGCGCCCTTTTCCGCCACAAGCTCCTTATTTGAGGTAACAACACTTTTTCCTGTCTCCAAAAGCGATTTTACAAAGCCGTACGAAGGATTCAATCCGCCTATTACCTCAACGACAACCGTAATTTCCGGATCCTTCAGTATAACATCAAAATCCTTTATAAATTTATCGTCATAAGGCGTCCCGTTAAAGTCTCTTAAATCGAGAATATATTTAATATCCGCTTTATCGCCTATCTTGCTTTCAATTCCCGAAAGATTTTTATAAAAAACCTCCACGGTACCGGAGCCTACTACGCCGTAACCCATAACCGCTATTTTAACCATTTTTTCCTGTTACCGTCCTTCTGACCTTCTTTAATTTTTACTTTCATTATTATATACTACTTAATTATAGCATATTTTTCTAAATCTTACAAGCTTTTTAAAAAATTTTTTATTTTTTCACACAATCCGAAAAAAATTATCAAAAAAACCAAAGTCGGGATATGTTTACATAGAATCAGAACCGAAATTGGCCTTATCAACAAACATTCCCGACTTTGATTTTTTCAGCAACCCCCGGCGTTAAGCATAACACATCGTTTCCCGAAAGTCTTATGCTTATCTATTATATTATCACGAACACGCACATTTTTTAATAAGCTTTGCCCCAACAAACCATATGCTTCGCCGGCTTTCCGCAGCATACGCATTTATCGGATATCTCCTTCTGTTCAAAAGGAATGCATCTTGATCCTACTCCCGTTACCTCTTTGACTTTATCCTCACACGCTTCATCGCCGCACCACATGGCATGAACAAAACCGTCGCCGCTCTCGGAAAGCTTTCGTATGATTTCTTCCATAGAGGTGCAGTTATAAGTACGTTTTTGCATATTGTCATAGGCCATCTTATATATATTATCGGCAAAGGCTTTAAGCAAAGTCTCCACGTTTTTCTCAAGCTCGTCCAGCCTTACAAAGGTCTTTTCGCGGTTATCTCTGCGGACGATAACGCACTGATTGTTTTCAATATCCTTGGGACCTATTTCAAGTCTTAAAGGAACTCCCTTCATCTCGTACTCGGAGAATTTCCATCCGGGACTGTTGTCACTGTCGTCAATCTTCACTCTGTATTTATCTTTAAGCCGATCCGCTATCTCCCGCGCTTTCTCCAAAACTCCGTCCTTATGCTGATTTACCGGAATAATTATAACCTGAACGGGCGCTATTGCGGGAGGAAGGACGAGTCCGTTATCGTCTCCGTGAGACATTATAACGGCTCCTATAAGCCTTGTGGTTACGCCCCATGAGGTTTCATAAACATATTCGAGCTTGTTTTCCTTGCTGGTATAGGTAATGTCAAACGCCTTGGCAAAACCGTCGCCGAAATAATGAGAGGTGCCCGCTTGGAGAGCTTTGCCGTCGTGCATAAGTGCCTCGATGGCATATGTGGCTTCAGCGCCCGCAAACTTATCGCTTTCCGTCTTTTTTCCTTTTATAACAGGCATATTAAGGGATTTTTCACAAAAATCGGCATATATATTCAGCATTCTTTCCGTTTCCTCTACCGCTTCCTCGGGCGTAGCGTGAACGGTATGCCCTTCCTGCCACAAAAATTCTCTCGACCTTAAGAAGGGGCGAGTGGTCTTTTCCCAACGAACCACCGAGCACCACTGATTATAAAGCTTAGGCAAATCCCTGTGGGAATGTATTATATTTGAATAATGCTCGCAAAAAAGAGTTTCCGAGGTGGGCCTTACGCAAAGACGCTCCGGCAACTTTTCGCTTCCGCCGTGAGTAACCCATGCCACCTCGGGCGCAAAACCCTCAACATGATCCTTCTCCTTATTTAAAAGGCTTTCGGGTATAAACATGGGCATATAAACGTTTTCGTGTCCTGTATCCTTGAACATTTTATCAAGTATTTTCTGCATATTCTCCCATATTGCGTATCCATAAGGTCTTATTATCATACAGCCCTTCACGCTGGAATAATCAATAAGATCGGCTTTCTTAACAATATCGGTATACCACTGAGCAAAATCCTCGTCTCTTGAGGTTATCGCCTCAACCATTTTTTTCTCCGCCATTTATAATACTTCCTTCCCTTTTGTTATTTGCTATTAAGGCAATGCCACACAAAGATTGTCGTACAGACGTACAGTCAGCTTTTTCGTCATATTGTCCAAAACGACTCAGGAATACCGACGTATTTCAAGGAGTTTTGGACAAAAAAGACGGAAAAGATGCAACGTATGCAAGACAAATCGCGCAGCGCGGTCTTTACGCGGTGTTGCTATAAATATTATATAGCATTTTCCCGCCTTTTGCAAGCAAAAGAATAAATTTTCTTTCGATTTTGTCAAAAATCACGATTAATGTATTCCATTTTTTGAAAAAATGTGCTATAATATTATTATGCGTTTTTAAGTTGGTTTATCAAACTTTAACCGCAGCTTAATAAACAACTCCTAAATTGAAAGGAATGGGCGTACATATGGCTTTTGAAACCGTAAACGGACAAAAGGTCTTTTCCTCAACCACCGGAATGACCTATATATTCGGAGATTATTTTGTCGTCTTTCGCGGCGATAATTTTCAGCCGGAAATTTACGAATGGGGAGATGTAACCTCCGTAAATGACGGAATAACGGAAATGGTCATTACTACCGACTCCGCCGTATATACCATAGAAAGGAACGCTTTCCGCTCGGACGATCAATACCTTAGCGTAAGAGCTATAATAGAAGGGCAAATAGCCGTTCATCCCACCATAAAATACAAATTCAACAAGCGGATACTCCCTCTTAAGTTTCTTTACCGCAATATCACTACGCCAAATGCTTATGTAATGCGCGGCGTGTATGAAGAAAAGGTTATAAATTCCTGCAATATTTCTCTTGTAAGCGCAAAATACGGTAGGTATATTTTTTTATTTGCGCTGATTCTTATAATTGTTATATTTGCCGCTCTTGTCAAAGTCATGGGAACACTTGCCGACGACTGGTATTACTGTCTTCCGATAGCGCTTTTTTCGGGAATAATTATTTCTGTTGCAATCTATCTTGTGGTGGGAATGACCGCGCGGCATAAATACAATCAGGTAAATAAAGTCGACCCGGCGCTATCAAAAGAAATAACAATTGTTGTGGCTCCCGAAGGCTTTGCCGCGGTGGAAAGCTGCGTATATACCGGACACGACCTTATACCTTGGAATGAAGCGAGCTTTTTTATAGAGACGCACGTGGGCGTTGTCGTTTTCAGGGATAACGAGTCGGTTTTCTGGCTCCCCAAAAGCTACATACCAAAAAACGAGCAAAATAATCTTATAAGCATCATCGCCACGAGAGTAAAGCAAAGATAAAAAAACATTTCAATTACATTAAGCGATATCTTAAAACCCGCTGAAGGAAGGTAAGAAAACAAATGAAAACTTCTATCGCATCGGAATCACATATTATAAACAATAAAGAATACACCATATTGGGAGTTACAAAAAGCCCGGGCAGCTTCGGAATATGCAATACAACAATACAGCGCGACAGAGAAATTAAGGAGACATTCTTCATAGGACATGAAGCTTTAATCAATATAATCCAGAAAAGCGTCAACGATAAATACTCCAATAAAATTCTCTGTCAGATTTCAACAATTGAGCGTTGCGGGGACTTTTCAAGAAGAGTAGCCCTTTCCTGTACCGATTATTTTGAAAATAACAAAAATATACAGGCAGCTTTAGAGCCTGTTCTCGACTATTTAAAAAACGGTCTTTACGTTATTTACGAAAACGAAATGTTTCCCACCGACGGAGGAGGAAGCTTCTTCTGGTCAAGCTATATGATGAGCCATGAATTCGGAGGCTCTTCTACTTTCAGCTCCGTATGCAAATTGGATTATGACGTTCCGCCCGCGTTTCTGGTGCCTACCGAAGGATTATCTACATTTAACGATAAATCTCTTAACGCTTCTATCGAAAAGGTAAAAAAAGACGAAGAGGCGGTAGGTCTGTGTTTCCATCTGTCTGGTATGTTTTGCGCGCTGCTGTCCAATCATCATGATGTAGCCGCAGCGCTGATGCTTAATAAAAAAGTGCGATGCCTTGTAATAGAGCCTGTAAAGTATATTTTGTCAACAAACGACTTTGATCACGAAAAAACCTCCGACGAATCCGAAAACGAAAAATATATTTACACTTGCTGCGCAAAAATTCCGCTTAGCAAGATTTCACAGCCTTTGTTGGAGACATTTTTCATTACACGAACCTGTGAGACGGGAAAATACACTGACTCCGTAATATACAACAGCGAAAAGGCATCGCATTTAAAAGGCAAAAAATCATTGCCCAAAGGAATAATTGAAAAATGCGACAAGCTGCCTGACTGTGAAATGCTCCAATCAGCCGCTATGATAAGTTATCTTTCCGAGGAGGAAATCAGTGCGCTTTTACAAGGCGAGACAATGCTCAACGATAGTTATATCATCAATAAAAATTATTATACAAGCATAACAATAGCGCTTTCCTATCTCCAATACAAAAATTTCAGCAGGTTTCTTGAATTTGCTGTGGACATACTGAAAAACGAAGAATTGACTGCGGTTCACCAATATGTGGCCACACGTCTTCAGCCTATTATGAACGAAAAAATATCTATAATGTTCAAAGAGATTCTTGAAAGCGAAAATCCTGTTTACGGCCCCATAAAAACACTGGCCGAAAAATACACAAAACGTTATAAAGCTTACACGGAAACGCCGTCTGAGGAAAAAACTTCACGTGCCGAAGCAGTGCCTATGAAGCGCAATCTGGAAAATGAAATAAACGCGCTTGAGATGGCTAAGAGAATACAATCCTCCAAGGTTGAGAGAAACTTAAACTAAAAAACATTTTTTAAAATATAAAAGTATAAATAAATATGTATAAGAATTAAAGCGGCAGCTTAAACAAGCTGCCGCAATTGTAAAGCAATTGTTCAGTGGGGGATTTTACTCCCACTGAACCGAAAGATGTCCACAACCTAAGAGGTTGGGGATATTGGACAGCAGTTATATATAATATGCAAAATTTTGTTTGTAATATTTTTAACTATATCTGTAATTCTATAAAATAAAAGCAGGCTGCAAAACCGCGCCGCCTGCTTTATAATTTACAAAAACAATACTACAATACTTAGGTTATCAAAGACCGCAAAGTTCCTTTGTATCCCTCGCGATCAATAGTTCCTCATTTGTGGGAACAACCCATACCTCTACTTTACTGTCGGGAGCAGAAATTCTGGCAAGCTCGCCCTGTGTCTTAGCGTTCAGCTCCTCATCAAGCTTAATTCCCATATAGTCCATATCCTTGCAGGCGCCGGAACGAACCTCTGCGGCATTTTCGCCTATGCCTCCGGTGAAAAGCACTGCGTCAAGCCCGTTCATAATAGCAGCATAAGCGCCGATATATTTTTTTATACCGTATTTAAGCATTTCACTTACCAACTGAGCGCGCTTATTGCCGTCTTTTGCGGCGGCTTCAACATCTCTGTTGTCGCTGGAAACTCCGCTTATTCCCAAAAAGCCCGATTTTTTGTTTAAATACTCGCTCATTTCGGAAGCACCGAGACCTAACTTCTTCTGAACGAAAGTAACGGCAGATGGATCGACACAACCGCTCCTTGTTCCCATAATAACACCGTCGAGAGGTGTAAAGCCCATTGAGGTATCAACCGATTTTCCACCGTCTACCGCAGTAATTGAGGATCCGTTGCCCAAATGACAGGAAACGATCTTTAAATCCTCAACGTTTTTACCCATAGCTTTTGCCAGCGCTTTGGATACAAAACGATGAGAGGTGCCGTGGAAACCGTATTTTCTTACATGAAATTTTTCGTAGCACTCATAGGGCATACCGAACATATATGCTTTTTCGGGCATAGTCTGGTGAAACGCCGTATCAAATACAACAACCTGAGGAACATATTCGGGAATAACCTTCTTGCATGCTCTCAAGGCGAGGGCATGAGGATGATTATGTACCGGGGCAAGTTCGGAAAGACCGTCAATCTGATCAATAACCTCATCGGTTACTATGGTTGCCTTATCGAATATTTCGGCGCCTTGTACTATTCTGTGTCCTACCGCGGCAATCTCGTCCATTGTCCTGATAACAGCGGCGTCCCCTTCGGTAAGAGCCTTTACAACCCGTTCAAAGGCTTCCGTATGCGTGGGGAAATCACAATCCTCACTCACTTGTCTGCCATCAAAGGTTTTGTGAGTAATATGACCGTCCATACCTATTCTTTCGCAGTTGCCCTTTGCAATTACGCTCTCGTCATCCATATCGATAAGCTGATATTTCAGAGAAGAGCTGCCCGCATTGATAACTAAAATTTTCATTATGCTTTCTTCCTTCCTTTTAATTTAATTTACTGAATAACATTTTATATCAAAAAAGAAAAAAAATCAAGTATTTTTTTGTTTTTTGTTAAATATTAAAATTTAACTGTTTACATTAAGGAGCTTTAAAAATGAACATCTGCGGAATAATCTGTGAATACAATCCTTTTCATAACGGCCACAAATATCATATTGAGAAAACCCGAAGCGCCTGCGGCGCGACTCACACGGTGGGGATCATGAGCGGAAATTTCACTCAAAGGGGCGATGTGGCCATCACGGATAAGTATAAAAGAACCGAAACCGCGTTAAAAAACGGAATCGACCTTGTTATAGAGCTTCCGGTTGCATATTCTCTCGGCAGCGCAGAGCAGTTCGCCAAAGGAGCGGTTTATCTGCTTAACGCGCTTGGATGTGTAAATACGCTCAGTTTCGGAAGCGAAATCGGAGATATAAAAGCGCTGCGCGAGGCGGCAGGAGCGGTACTGTTCGCTCAGGAAAGCGAGGAACTTACTTCTTATATGAAAGAAGGGCTGAGTTATCCTTCGGCACTTCAAAAAGCCATAGGAAAATACTACACCGACGATGTAATTGAAACCTTAGCTTCTCCCAACAACACCTTAGCCGTGGAATACATCAAGGCTTTAGACAGTATTGCGTCTCCAATAAAGCCTTTTACCATAAAACGTCATGCGGCGGCTCACGACAGCACGATCAATGATCCGAATCAAGAAGTTCTTTCCGCATCACAGTTAAGAAAAATGATAGAAGCTAAGGAAGATATTTCCCGTTACGCGCCTGAATGCGATTTATCCGAAACGGCTTCCGTTTACAATATCGAAACGGCTATCCTTTCAAAGCTCAGAACGATGAATAAAGCGGCGCTTGAAAAAACACCCAACGTGCTTATGGGTCTGGAAAACAGGATACAAAGGGCTGTGTCCGTAGCTTCAGGCCTGAACGAACTTTATTTTCTCGTAAAAACAAAAAGATATACTCTGGCAAGAATCAGGAGGATAATTTTGTCCGCCTTTTTGGGAATTACAAAAAACGACTTGCAAATTCTTCCTTCTTATGTTAGAATTTTAGGTATGAACGGTAGAGGCAAAGAAATATTGTCGGAAGCAAAGTGCGATATTCCAATAAACACTTCCCTTTCACAGCTTGCCGAAACAAGCGACAATGCCAGAAGACAGGCCAAGCTTGAGGCTCGCTGCGGCGATCAGTATGCTCTTGCCTTTAAGAAAAAACGTCCCTGCGGTCTTGAATATACTTCAAAACCGATTATCCTTAATTAACGGCGTTTTCGTGGGAAAAACAGAAAACCGATGAAAGGATAATAATGTACTTTACAGAAAGGAATTAAAAAAATGAGCGTAAATTTTTCCGAGATCAGCTATAAAAACTTCGGCAAGTGCATAAAAATGGAGAATGACACCACCGAGCTTATCGTAACCGTGGACGTGGGTCCACGTGTAATCTACTATGGACTTAAGGGAAAACGCAATATTTTTCGTGAGGATATAAACCGTGACAGCTTCAATGACAAGCAACAACTTCACGATTTCTTTGAAACAGAGGAAAACTGGTACATATACGGAGGCCACAGGCTTTGGAGCAGTCCCGAAAGCTACCCCGAAAGCTATACCCCAGACAATCACCCCGTTTCGTATGAGATAGACGGAAATACAATAAAGCTTATGCCCGAAGACAGAATAAAAGTAGGCGAAAGACATATAATGACAGTAACTTTGAACGACAGTTCTTCCGACGTTACAATAAAGCACGCCATTAAAAATATTGCCGATTACGAAATAAAACTGGCTCCTTGGTGCCTTACAGTGGCAGAAAAGGGCGGAGTTGAGATATTTCCGCTTTGTTCGGAGGATACCGGCCTTTTATCAAACCGGAGAATGGTATTCTGGGCATATTCGGACGTTCGTGATCCCAGGTTTTTTATGTGTGACAAATATGTGACTTTAGCGCAGACCGACAGGGAGCAGGCGTTTAAAATAGGCGTAAACAACCAGAACGGCTGGGGTGCGTACCTTAATAACGGACAGCTTTTTATCAAGCGATTTGATTTTGACCCAACGGGTGAATACCCCGATTTTTCCGTAAATTACGAAACTTATACCAATCAGTTTATAATGGAGATAGAATCATTGGGTACCCTTGAAACACTGCGTCCCGGAGAA
>Ga0137308_102450_pt1 | contig 12371 bp, 9 predicted proteins | sample Inofrocosms_June_FD_97181 | JGI IMG/M metagenome (GOLD analysis project Ga0137308, IMG submission 97181) | Mouse cecal microbial communities from Vienna, Austria - N-Acetylneuraminic and N-Acetylglucosamine D2O microcosms_June | ecosystem: Host-associated > Mammals > Digestive system > Large...
ATTTTTGGTGCTGTTTGCGCATTCTTTTTAAAAAGCATTGTAGAATAAAAGCCGTGTACTGCTTGACAGGCAAGGGAATTTGTGGTAGCTTATAAGCATAGCATGTTCCAATATAAGAACGTGTTCGTGAATGCGAACGGAAAGGAGAAGTGGGGTATGACACCAACGAGAGAAGAGATCATTCAGAATGTGTACGACAATAAGCTGATCGCTATTGTCCGGGGGATGGAGCCTGAGTACTGCGTGAAGCTGGCGGAAGCGCTCTGCGAAGGCGGTATCAATATGGTGGAGATCACCTTCAATCAGAAGAGTACAGATCACTACGAGGCAACGACAAAAGCCATCCGTGCCATCAGCGGGCAGCTGGCGGGCAGGGTAATGGTCGGAGCAGGTACCGTGCTGAGCAAGGAGCAGGTGGATCTGGCAAAGGAGGCAGGGGCGCTCTATATCATCACGCCTTCCACCAAGCCGGAAGTGATTCGCTACGCAAAGGAGCAGGGGCTGGTGACGATGCCCGGGGCAATGACGCCCTCCGAGATCGAGACGGCTTATGAAGCGGGGGCGGACTTTGTCAAGATCTTTCCGGTGGGGAATCTGGGTGCGGCTTATGTGAAGGCTGTGAAGGCGCCGATGAGCCACATTCCCGTACTGGCAGTGGGCGGAGTAAACGAGAAAAACATTGCGGAATTTATCCGTGCAGGCGCTGTCGGGGCCGGTGTGGGCGGTAATCTTGTAAATGCGGAATGGATCAGAAACGGTGAGTTTGATAAGATCACGGCGCTTGCCCGTGAGTTTGTAACCAATGCAAAGAATGTATAAAACAGCAGGTTTCATAAAGGCGCACAAAAGGGCTTATCGATGCGCAGCAGAGAAAAAGCCTTTTCCTCAGAGGTGTGCCGTAGGGACATCTGCGGAACTGGAACAGGAGGATTTCAAATGTCTAAAGTAGTATGTTTTGGGGAAATTATGATGCGGTTGAACCCGGAAGGGTATCTGAGATTCGTGCAGGCGGGAAGATTTGAGGCATCTTATGCCGGCGGAGAGGCGAATGTATCGGTGTCTCTTGTCAATTACGGAAATGAGGCGTCTTTTGTGACAAAGCTGCCGGATAATGATATCGGAAAGAGCGCGGTCAACGCTCTGCGTCAGTTCGGCGTGGATACCGGGGATATCGTGACCGGCGGTCCCCGCCTGGGTATCTATTTTGTGGAAAAGGGTGCTTCCCAGCGTCCTTCCAAAGTGATTTATGACCGTGCGGGTTCTTCCATTGCGCTGGCAAAACGGGAAGACTTTGACTGGGATAAGATCTTTGAAGGCGCTGACTGGTTCCATTTCACAGGCATCACACCTGCGCTCGGCGGTGAGAATCCGGAGATCTGTCTGGATGCCTGCAAGGCGGCGAAGGCAAAAGGGGTAAAGATCAGCTGTGACTTAAACTTCCGGAAAAAACTCTGGAGCAGCGAGCAGGCGGGAAAGGTAATGGGCGAACTGATGCCCTATGTGGACGTATGCATTGCCAATGAAGAAGATGCGGCGGACGTATTCGGCATCCATGCGGAAGGAACCGATATCAATACCGGCAAGATCAGCCGTGAGGGCTATATCGGTGTGGCAAAGCAACTCTCTGAGCGCTTTGGCTGCGAGTATGTGGCGATCACTCTGCGCGGCAGCATCTCCGCTACGGACAACAAGTGGGCGGGCATGCTCTACAAGGACGGACAGGCGTGTTTCTCGCCGGAATATCTGGTACATATCGTGGACCGCGTGGGCGGAGGCGACTCCTTCGGCGGCGGCCTGATCCATGCGCTCAGAAAGGGAATGGATCAGCAGGATGCGATCAACTTTGCGGTGGCGGCTTCCTGCTTAAAGCACACCATCGAGCATGACTTCAATCTGGTATCGGAAGCGGAAGTTCTCTCTCTCGCGGGCGGCAACGCGTCCGGACGTGTGCAGAGATAGGGAATGCGATAGACAGAAAGTGCGATGGGCGGAAAGCAGCCGGCGTAAATCAAATGAGCAGTCAGCAGTTCAGGTCCCGCGGAGAAGGCAGGGGCCTGATCTGTATCGCATGATGGAAAAAGATTCCGGAGATGCATATCCGCATCTGCCGGAATCTTTTTTGTACCTTGTAAGAAAAGGACTGTGATCGCAGCAGGCCGTAAAACCTGCCGCGGCAACAGAAACAGCTTGCTGCAAAATCCGTAAAAACCATAAGAATACGAAAACGCAGATCACCACTCCGCAATAGATCCGTCCTCATGTCTCCAAACGGGATTCTTCCAGTTATGGTTGACTTTCGCCTCTTCCAGAACCAGTTCTTTGTTCACGTCCACGCCGAGGCCGGGCAGTTTAGGCAGGTTTACATAACCGTCGATAAACTCGAAATCCTCCTTGTTGTTTACATAATCCAGAACGCTCTTGCCCACGTTGTAGTGGATGCCCATGCTCTGTTCCTGGATCACTGCGTTGTAGCAGGTCGCGTCCACGTTCAGGCAGCTTGCCAGAGCGATCGGCCCGAGAGGGCAGTGGGGCGCCAGCGCCACATCGTAGGCTTCCGCCATAGCGCCGATCTTCTTTACTTCGGTAAGGCCGCCGGCATGGCTCAGGTCGGGCTGGATGATATCCACGCCGCCTGTCTGCAGAAGGCGTTTGAAGTCGTACTTGCTGAAAAGACGCTCGCCGGTGGCGATGGGGATATTGCAGGCTGCCGCGATCTCGGGGAAATATTCCATGTTTTCGCACAGCACGGGCTCTTCGATAAACATCGGATCAAATTCTTCCAGCTTCTTGGCGAGGATCTTTGCCATGGGTTTGTGCACACGGCCGTGGAAGTCGATGGCGATGCCGAAATACTTGCCGCAGGATTCACGGATCGCAGCCACGCGCTCGAGCACTGCGTCCACTTTGTCATAGGTGTCCACCATCTGCAGTTCTTCGGTGGCATTCATCTTAATGGCTTTGAAGCCGGCGTTTTTCTTTTCCAGAGCAGCCGCGCCCACGTCGCTGGGGCGGTCTCCGCCGATCCAGCTGTAGACTTTCATCTTGGTATGGCAGGCACCTCCCATCAGTTCATAAACGGGCACGCCGAGCGCCTTTCCCTTGATATCCCACAGGGCCTGGTCGATGCCGGAAATGGCACTCATCAGCACGCCGCCGCCTCTGTAGAAGCCTGCGCGGTAGAGGGTGCTCCAGATGTCTTCGATCTTCATCGGATCGGCGCCGATCAGATAATCCTTCATCTCCTGTACACAGGCGAGGACGGTACTGCAGTGGCCTTCCAGAACGGGTTCGCCCCATCCGGTGATACCGTCATCCGTGATGATTTCCACAAAACCCCAGCGGGGGCGGACGGTGTAAGTGTTTACCTGGGTGATTTTCATATTAATGACCTCCTTTGATTTGTGAGTTGTATGATTAAAAATTATAGAAATCTTAAAAAATTAAAAAAATATAAAGTTGATGTACAAAAACGGGATAATAATGGCAGTTCCGGAAATGTATTCCTATAAAACAACATTTGGCGGATTTGTCTGAAATAATAATTTAGGATAATTATATACCATTGTTGAACAAAAACAATAGGACAAAATGCACAAAATATAGATTTAAAATTGTGCATAACATAAAAAAATGCCTACCAAATAAAAGAAAAGGCTTTTTCAATTGACAAAATTGTAAAGGAATGGTAGATTTGTTCTATACTCAAATTGGTTAGACAACTTGTACGGAGCGGAGTTGTCTGGCACTATAAAAATTCAAGGAGGAGATATTACTATGTTAGATTCCAGGTATGTGCCGCTTTTTATCGGCGGCTTTCTCGCCTACATTTGTATTATGATCCTGATAGGCGTGATCTCAACAAGAGGAAAATCAAGCGGTTCCAACTTCCTGACAGGTGGTGCGAATCTGGGCTTCTTCCTCATCTTCTGTACCGTAGGCGCAACGATGATCGGTACAGGTTCTTCCATGGGCGCCATCGCCAACGGTTATAACAGCGGCTGGGCAGGCGCTATTTATGGTCTGGGTGCTTCCACAGGTATCCTTTCCATGTTGTTGTTCGTTAAGATCCGTGATAAGAAATTCCTGACAATGTCAGAGGAGGCGCAGTATTATTACGGCGGTAAAAAGATCGTTCGTCAGACGATGGGATTCATGATGTTCGTGGTGGAGATCATCTGGCTGGGCAACCATATGAACGGCGGTTCCAAGTATCTGGCTTATATCACGGGTATGAGTGATGTTTTATGTAAGGTTATCACCGTGCTGGCTTTCGCGGTTTACGTATTTATCGGCGGTTATCTTGCGGTAGTTGTTACTGACGCGGTGCAGTTCTGTGTTATCGTTGCAGGTTTCGCGCTGATCGCGATCAAGGCTATCCCGGCAGCAGGGGGCTATGCGAACATCGCGGCTACTTTTGAATCTGTCGGAAAACCCGGCGCTATGGGCTTTTACGGTCTGGCACAGTACGGCCTTATGCCTGCCATTGCACTGGTTCTCTCCACTTACATGGGCGTTATCGGTACACCGACACACCGTACCCGTATTTATACGTCCGCTAACGAAGGCACTGCGCGCAAAGCGTTCCTTTCTTCCGGTATCATGCTGTTCTTCTGGAGCTTTGTGACGGCTATCATCGGTATGAGCGCGTTCACGATCGCAAACGGCCAGGGCGTGACACTGGAATCCGCTGACTATGCGTTCTCCTTCATGGCAACTCATGTACTTGGTCCTGTATTCGGCCTGGTGCTGATGATCGCGGGTCTGTCCGCTACGATGTCCTAAGGTGACTCCGATGCCATTTCCGGTATCACAATCCTTCTGACGGACGTATATCCGAGCGTAACAGGCAAGACCATCAAAGAGGAAGATTATCCGAAGTACTCCAGAATCGCTCTGGTGGTAACGCTGGGGGTTGCTTTTCTGATCACATTGTTTGTAAACGACGTTATTACATATATCCAGAAGGTGGTAGGTTCCCTTCTTCCGGGTCTTGCGATCTGTATGTTCATGGGACGTTTCTGGAAACGCGCAACATGGCAGGGCGGTATGGCTTGTATCATTTCCGGTACAGGTTTCGGGCTTCTTTATCTGCTCGTTCCGTCTCTCAGCGGCTGGGTGGATTCCGCACTCGGCGGTGCAGCCGTTCCGGCAACGGTCATCTCCCTGATCTGCGGCGTTGTAGTAAGCCTTGTTACACCGGCGGACACAACACCGGACGAAGAACGTGTGAAAGCTGTATTTGATGCACGCGCAGGTAAATAAGAAGGTTAAGATCGAAGGATCATAAGGTCAGCCGCTTTATATCATGCCGGGCTGACAGGGGAGGTTCCCGTACTGTTGACAGGAACCGCAGACAGAATATAAAAAAATAACCATATAAACGGGGGTGGAGGCTTTCTTCATCCCCATTTCGATAGAAGAAATGCAAATAAATATGAGGGAAAAGCTATGGGCACGATATTGTTAAAAAACGGCATTGTTTATGACGGACTCGGCAACCCGGGAAAAGCCGGGGATGTGTTGATAAAGGACGATAAGATCGAAAAGGTGGGTTCTCCGGAAGGCACCGGGGCGGATCAGGTGATCGATGTGGAAGGGAAAGTGATCTGTCCCGGTTTTGTGGATATCCACAGACACTGTGACGCAAAGCCCTTCAATGATCCGGCTTTCGGGAAAAGGGAGCTGGCACAGGGGATCACCACGACGGTGGTGGGGAACTGCGGCATCAGCCTGACGCCGTGCCCGGAGACGGACGCAGGGGCGAGGGAGATGTATGATTTTGACGAGGCGGTGCTTGGGCCGATGGAGCTGGGGCTGCCGAGAACCTACGGGGATTATCTGGATGCGTTGGAAAAGACGCCGCTGGCGGTGAACTTTGCCACGATGATCGGCACAGGCGCCGTAAAGATCACGGTGAAGGCTTTTGCTGACACACCCTATACACAGGAGGAACTGGACGCGGCAAGGGCGCTGATCGAGGATGCCATGAAGCGGGGCGCCGTGGGCGTATCTCTTGGCATTATGTATCTGCCGGAGTGTTATTCGAGCACGGATGAGTTTGCCTATATTCTGGAGCCGGTGGGAAAATACGGGCGTGTGATCGCCACCCATATCCGGGGAGAGGGCGACTCTCTGGTGGAGAGCGTAAAGGAAGTGATCGAGATCGCGAAAAAGGCGGGCTGTGCGCTGGAGATCAGCCATTTTAAGAGCTGCGGCGTGCACAACTGGAAAAAGCAGATCCATGAGGCGATCGCGCTGATCGAGAAGGCGAGATCCGAGGGGCAGGATGTGACCTGTGACTTCTATCCCTATGAGGGAGGAAGCACGGCGCTGACCACGATGCTTCCGCCGGTGTTTGTGGCGGGCGATATGACGAAGGCGCTGGAGCGTTTAGGCACGCCGGAGGGCGTTGAAGCGTTCCGGGAAAGCAGCCGCAGGCCCTATGACGACTGGGACAATTTCTGCGTGACTTTGGGATGGGAACGTATTATAATCAGTGGTGTAACAAAAGACAAGTTTAAACCCATGCTGGGCATGACGGTAACGGAGGCAGCCGGGAAGTTCGGCTATGCGGATGCGGAGGCTCTGGCGGCGGAACTGATGCACGAGGAAAACGGCAAGACAGCCATCATCAATATGAGTATGTGTCAGGAGGATATCGACACGGTGGCGAAGCTTCCTTATTCCAATGTGATCTCCGATGCGATCTATGCGGCTACCGATACTCCTCATCCGCGTATGTACGGCGCTTTTCCGAAGGTGATCCGGGAATATGTTGGAGAGCGGGGGCTCTATACGATGGAGGAAGCGATCCATAAGATGACGGGCCTTCCGGCGGCGCGGATGAAGCTGGCAGGAAGAGGCGTGCTGAAAGAGGGCAGTTATGCGGACGTTCTGGTGTTCGATCCGAAGCGCTTCAGGGATCACGCTACGTTTCAGAACCCGGCACAGATGGCGGCGGGCGTGGACTATCTGTTTGTGAACGGAAAGCTGACAATCCGGCAGGATGAATGGGTGGAAGAAGCGCATAACGGAGTACTGCTGACGGCGGAGTGATGAACCTGCGGGGATGTATTTCGTATAAGACAAAGGGAGAGAAGAAATGGCAGAAGCAAGAACATTGGAAGAGATCAAACTGGATAATGCCTATAAGTTCGGGGCAGGGCGTTATATCCAGCAGAGGCAGGCACTGGAGACGGTGGCTGAGGAAGCGGGCAGGCTGGGGAAAAAGCCGTTCATTATTGCGGGCCCGAGAGCCTGGGAAGCCACGGAGGGCAGGATCGAGAGGACGCTGAAGGAAGCGGGCATGGATTTTGAACTGTCCGTTTATCCGGGGCAGAATACCTATGAGAAGGCAAAGGAGCATGCGGCAAAGGCGATTGAGCTTGGCTGCGATGTGATCATAGGCGTGGGCGGCGGAAGGATCATGGATCAGTCCAAAGCGGCGGCTTATTACGGCGGTGTGACGCTGGCCCTGCCGAGAGGCCATATGCCGGTGGTGCAGATACCTACCAGCATTGCCACCTGCGCGGCTTTTGCGCCGCTGAGCGTGATGTATACGGAGGAGGGCGCGTCTTTGGGAAGCCTGCGCCATAACTTTGAGATGGATGCGATCCTGGTGGATATGGACGTGATCGCGAAGGAACCGCCGAGATATGTGGCAAGCGGTATTCTGGACGGCATGTCCAAGATGGTGGAGATGCAGAACGGGCATGACCATATCGATATCGAAGAGTTTGACGTGGGGCTCGTGACGGCGTTTACGCTGGCGAAGTATACGATGGAAACCTACAAAAACCGCGGGATGCAGGCGGTAAAGGATGTGGCGGAAGGGAAACTGACGAAAGCGGTGGAGGATATTGCCTACTTGAATATTGCGGTGGCAGGTATTATCAGCGGCTGCAGCAAGGGTTTCGGGCAGACGGCGTTAGGACATGAGTGCTACGAACTGATTCGTACCCATTTTACACAGGAGGCGAAGGACTTTATCCACGGCGAGATCGTTGCCGTAGGGCAGTGCATGCAGCTTTCCTTTAACGGGCAGGAGGATCAGATCCCGGCGCTCAGGGAGATGATGAAGACCTTCGGCATGCCGATGACGCTGAAGGATATCGGTATCGAGCCGACTGCGGAAAATGTGGAGAAGCTTTATCAGGATCTGTACCACAGCCCCTTTGTAAAGGACTGCCCGGAGGAGGCGGAACGCCTGCGCAAAGCCATGAAATGGCTTACGGAGTAGAGGACAGTTACAACTTGCGGCGTGACTGTCCGCCGCGGTGTAATTTAAAAAGTAAATAAAATATATCATATTATCAGGAGGACAAAACAATGGACGTATATGCTAAATTAAAGGAAATGGGTATCACACTGCCGGAGCCGCCGGCAAAGGGCGGGATCTACACACCGGTCATGGAGTTCGGCGACAGGCTGCTCTACTGCAGCGGCTGCGGTCCTGCCATCGGCAGTGAAAATGTGATCGGCAAGGTCGGAAAAGACCTGACGCTGGAGGAGGGACAGAAGGCGGCTTATAACTGTGTATTGAATCTTCTGGCTAATCTGGATGCAAAACTGGGGGATCTCAATAAGATCAAACGGTTCGTGAAGGTGCTCGGATTTGTGCACAGCGCCGATGATTTCACACAGCAGCCCCAGGTGATCAACGGCGGCTCCCAGCTGATTCTGGATCTGTTCGGAGAAGAAAAGGGACTGCCTGCCCGCACGGCGATCGGCACCAACGCAACGCCGGGCGGTATTGCCGTGGAGATCGAGGTACTGGTGGAATACGAATGATCCATGCCTGCGCAATGCGCAGGGGATACCCGTGAAGATCTTGCGTAACAGTTCGGCAAAGCGGCCGGACTGTTACGCCTTTACAGACTTTGGAAAGGATATGGTTAAGAGCAATGACATATGCGTTTGAGGGGCAGGATGCTGTGATATCTCCTCAGCTTGTATATTATAAGGATATCATAGTTGACAATATAGAGAAGATGATCGCATTGGCGGGAGGGACCGAACGCCTCTGGCCCCATGTGAAGACCCACAAGATGATAGAGGTCGTGAAGATGATGATGGCGCAGGGGATCGACAGGTTCAAGTGTGCCACCATTGCCGAGGCGGAGATGTGCGGGGAGGCGAAAGCGTCGAGGGTGGCCCTTGCCTATCCGCTGGTGGGACCGAATATCGCGCGTTTTCTGTGTCTGATGGAGGCTTATCCGCAGACGGAGTTTTTTGCGGTTTCCGACTGTACGAAGCAGGTTGAGATGATCGGAAAGGCTGCGCAGGAAAAAGGAAGGAAAGTGCAGCTTTTGATGGATGTGGATACCGGACAGCACAGAACGGGCGTTCTGCCGGAGCGGGTGGAGGAATGCTATCGGGCATGGGCTGCCATAGAGGGGATCGAGATGCGGGGACTGCACTGTTATGACGGGCACCGGCATGAGTCGGATATAGAAGTTCGAAACCGTGAAGTGGCAGCGGCGGATGAAAAAATAGCCGGGATCAAGGGCAGGCTGCAGGGGGCAGGGTATGACTGTTCGATCCTGATCATGGGGGGAACGCCCTCTTTTCCGTGTCATCAGAAGCTGAATAAGGAATATTTAAGTCCGGGAACCTGCATCATTCAGGATGCGGGATACGAGGCGGCTTACCGGGATCTGGATTTTGTGCCCGGAGCGGCAGTTTTGACCAGAGTAGTCAGCGTGCCCGGAAATAATACGTTTACACTGGATATGGGTACCAAAGCGGTGGCGACCGATCCGAATCCGGAGCGGGCTGTGCTTGCGGGAATGGAATATGCAAAAACAGTGCTGCAGAATGAGGAGCACTGGGTGGTGGAGGTGCCTGCGGAGCATGCGGGGGATATCCCGGAAGTGGGAACGGTTATGTTTGCGGTTCCGATGCATGTATGTCCGACCAGCGCCCTTTATCCCGAGGTACCGGTGGTGTCCGGCGGGAAGCTGGAAGGCTGGTGGCAGGTGACGGCAAGAAACAGGAAGATCACGATTTAGCAGTGCAGATATATCAGGTGCAGAACTGACGGAAACAGATCTGCAGATACAGATTGGCAGGCAGGATAGGCAGCAGCAGGTAAGGCAGAGGTGAAGAAAATTTGAACGGAGCAGCGACATTAACAGAGCAGATACTGGAAGAACTGATGGAGTATATCAGGGAAAACCGTCTGCAGCCGGGGGACCGTCTGGGGACGGAGATGGAAATGGCAAAGCGTCTGGGCGTCAGCCGCGGGACGATACGCGGTGCCATCAAAATTCTGGTGGCGAGAAATGTACTGGAGGTGCGTCAGGGGTCCGGGACCTATCTATCGGATGAAAAAACGCCGCCGGTAGGAGATCCTCTGGGTCTGGAACTGATTCAGGATCAGTTTAAACTGACCTGGGATCTGCATGAGATCCGGATGCTGCTGGAGCCGGAGATCGCCTATATGGCTGCGAAGAATATTACGGAGCAGCAGCTTGACAGACTGCGGGAGATGTGTGACGAGATGGAGCGCCTCTCTGCCCAGAGGAAGGAACGGATGCCTCTGGATGTGGAGTTTCATGTCTGTCTGGCGGAGAGCTGCGGGAATGTGGTGATGCCGAAGCTGATCCCCGTGCTGCGTCAGGGTGTGGAACTGTTTATCAAGTATACCCACAGGGAGGCAACGCCGGAGTCGACGGCGAAGCACCGGGATATTCTGGAGGCGCTGGAGGCCCATGATCCTCAGTGGGCGAAGGACATGATGCTGATGCATCTGACCTATAACAGCCAGGAGATCAGAAGGGAAGCGATCAGAAGAGGGGTTATATATGACGGGTGAGCGCCGGGCTGAACGTGGCGTCAACTGAATGATAAGATCATATAAGATGATAGTAGAAGAAGGAAAAGAAAATGAGGTCAGGGCAGGAGGAAAATGATGTATAAGAGTCAGGAAGTAAGGAATATCGCGCCGGAAATGGATCCTTTGAGAATGGGGATGGGATGGAAGGTGGAGGATCTGGAAAAGCCTCAGATCATCGTGGAGAGTACCTACGGGAACAGCCATCCGGGTTCCGGACATCTGAATACCTTTGTGGAGGAAGCGGTCAGGGGAGTGGATGACAACGGCGGAAAAGCCGCGCGCTACTTTGCAACGGATATGTGCGACGGCATGGCACAGGGACATGACGGGATCAATTATTCTCTGGCACACCGGGATGCGATCGTAAATCTGGTGGAGGCGCAGATCGGTGCGACCACCTTTGACGGCGGCGTTTTTGTGGCAAGCTGTGACAAGGCGATGCCGGCGATGTTGATGAGCATCGGGCGCAATAAGGATATGAGCGCCATTGTGGTGACGGGGGGCGTTATGGAAGCCACCGTTGTCACGCCGGAATATGTGGAGAACGATCCGGGCTGTAAGATCAACGAACTTTTGACGCTGGAGCAGATCGGGAAATTCAGCGCCCGGTTTGAGCGGGGCGAGATTCCCGAAAAACAGCTTACCTATTATAAACAGAACGCCTGCCCGAGCTGCGGCGCATGTTCCTTTATGGGAACGGCGTCCACGATGCAGATCATGGCGGAGGCGCTGGGGCTGATGCTGCCCGGAACGGCGCTGATGCCGGCTACCGCCCCGGAACTGAAGGAGGCGGCTTATAAAGCGGGAAAACAGTTGATGGAACTGGTGAAAAAGGGCGTGACGGCAGGCGATATCGTGACCATGAAGAGTTTTGAGAATGCGATCATGGTGCACGCGGCAATCTCCGGCTCCACCAATGCGGTGATGCATATTCCGGCTATCGCTCATGAATTCGGCTTTGAGATTGATGCGGATACCTTTGACAGACTGCACAGGGGAGCGCACTACCTGCTCAATATCCGCCCTGCGGGCGACTGGCCTGCACAGTATTTCTATTATGCGGGCGGCGTGCCGAGAGTGATGGAAGAGATTAAGGAAGTGCTGCATCTGGATGTGATGACCGTGACGGGCAAGACGCTGGGCGAAAATCTGGAGGAGATGAAGCGGAACGGCTTCTACGGGCATTGCGATGCGATCCTTGAGGAAAAGAGCAAAGTGATCGGCAAGGAGATCAAAAGTACGGATGTCATCCGTGACTTTGACCATGCATTAGGGACGGATGGCAGTATCGCGATCCTGCGCGGCAATCTGGCTCCGGAAGGGGCTGTGATCAAGCATACGGCATGCCCGAAGGCTATGTTTCAGGCGAAACTGAACGCGATGCCCTTTGACAGTGAGGAGGAGGCGATCGAGGCGGTGCTGAAGAAAAAGATCAAACCCGGCGATGCGATCTTTATCCGCTATGAGGGGCCCAGAGGTTCAGGCATGCCTGAGATGTTCTATACCGGCGAGGCGATCTGTTCCGATCCGGAGC
>Ga0137308_102451_pt1 | contig 12371 bp, 9 predicted proteins | sample Inofrocosms_June_FD_97181 | JGI IMG/M metagenome (GOLD analysis project Ga0137308, IMG submission 97181) | Mouse cecal microbial communities from Vienna, Austria - N-Acetylneuraminic and N-Acetylglucosamine D2O microcosms_June | ecosystem: Host-associated > Mammals > Digestive system > Large...
GATGTGGTATTTTGTAAAATATTTTATATATTTCATATCTTTTTTCACGAAAATAGATTAAAATAATAAATAAAAGGAGGAGTGCCATGAATAAAAAAGTTCTCATCACCGGTGCCTCCCGGGGAATCGGGGAGGCCATCGCAAGAAAACTGGCAATGGAACATTATGATCTTTATCTGACCTGTCTCCATTCGGAAGATAAACTCCGTTCGCTCGCCACCTATCTGGAACAGGAATACAATGTTTCCGTGGGTGCCTTTTTATGTGATATGTCCTCTTATAAGGAAGTGGACCGGCTCTTCAGGCATATCCCGTCGCTGGATATCCTGATCAATAACGCAGGGATCTCCTATATTGGGCTTCTTTCCGAAATGAGTCCTGAATCCTGGCAGAAGGTGCTGGACACAAATCTCAGCAGTCTTTTCCACACCAGCAGAAAGGCGATCCCCTTGATGCTTCAGAAACACCGCGGACAGATCATCAACATCTCTTCCGTCTGGGGGGAATGCGGCGCTTCTATGGAAGTTGCCTACTCCGCTTCCAAAGGCGGCGTCAACAGCTTTACAAAGGCTCTGGCAAAGGAACTTGCCCCCTCCGGCATCCAGGTCAACGCCATCGCCTGCGGGCTCATTCATACGGAAATGAATCTTTGCTTTACCGAAGAGGAACGCCGTTCCCTGATAGAAGAAATACCGGCAGACCGCATGGGAAATACCGCTGAAGTGGCGCAGATGGTATGTTCCGTGCTTTCCATGCCTTCCTATGCCACAGGCCAGATCTTTACAATAGACGGGGGATGGCGCTGAGCCATCCCCCTGCTTTACCGTTTTACCAGTCCTTCCGTATCCTTCTCGTTATCCCGATGCCCAGCGCGTTCGGCCCGATATGGCAGGCGGTACAAAGCGGCAGAGGCGCCGCCTCCAGTTTCAGATCCGGAAACTCCTCCCGTATCTTCCCCTCCCACTCTCCGGCAAGTTCCTCCCCCACACAGGTATGCGCCATCTGCAGGCAAACCTCATCCTGCCCGGCATACTGTTTAAACTGTCCCTCCAGTTCTTCCCGAACGGCATGCAGCATGATACGCCTTGCCGCCTTCATGCCCCTTGCCTTTTCATAAGAATCCAGCTTTTCCCCCTTCATCAAAAGAACCGGTTTGATGTTCAGCACGGTGCCGAGCGCCGCCGCGGTTCCCGTGATACGTCCGCCTCTTTTTAAATATCTCAGCGTATCCACCGCAATATAGATCGCACAGTCCATAGCACCTGCACTCAGCAGCTCCTTGATTTCCGCCGCGCTTTTCCCTTCCTTTACCAGTTCGGCTGCATCTAACACCATCATCTTCTGGGGCACGGATACGCGCCTGCTGTCCACTACCTGAACCCTGCCGTTATAATCCTCTGCCAGCATCCGTGCCGTCTCACAGGATTTGCTGAGCGCACCCGACATCGGTATATAGACCACTTCGTCATGCCGCTTTAACAAGGTTTCCCACCTCTCTATCACTTCTCCCGGCGCCGGCTGGGATGTGGATACCTGTGCATCTTCGCCCAGTTTCTGAAAAAATTCCTCATGGCTGATATCTATGCCTTCGTAATAAATCTTTCCGTTTATGATAAAAGACATAGGCAGGATTTCCACACCATATCTCTTTCCCTCTTCCTGCGTCATTCCTGTATTGGAATCTGTCATGATAACAACATCCGGCATTGTACAGCGCCTCCTTTTTCCGTCAAGAGAAATGTCTGTCCGTTTTAAATATTATATATGGTGTTTCCCGATTTGTCCAGTGCGGGGAGATTTTAAAAAACCGCATAAGAGGGTATCTGTCTCCCCTCTTACACCGGATTGTCATAACGCACAATATATAAATTTTATATCGTTCCCGTCACCGTCAGCACCGCGCCGCCGGGAGCCGCCATATAAGCACCGGCGGATGTATTCTGTGTAAAGACTGCCGCCGGAACGGTAAGGGCTCCCGCCGTTGTCGCAAATTCTCCCGTTTTTCCGGAAGCTCGAACCTTGACACCAAATTATACGGCTGTTAGAATATACTTATTAAACGATCTTCTTTTAATCAGGTACGGGTATATTACTTAATACACTGCGCCCGCCTGTCAGGGAGGAATGTATGTATCATTGTCATTTACGATTTTATTTTCTCAGCCATCGGTCTGAATTATTCACACCATTAAAGGAAATGCCTCCTCTGGAAGCATTTACACATGAATTTCGGGAAAGCGAAAAACCTGAAAGAGATCTGGCTGCAAAAGCAGACCTTATTTTAGCCGATCTGCGGGAGACGGATGCCAGAGAGACGGTAAGATCACTGAAAACATGGAAAAAAGCAGAGGCACAGCTTATCGTTCTGGCACAAAAAGACCAGGTGGAACATCTGACAGATCTTTTCCCGGAAATTGCAGATATCTGGACTCTTCCTGTTTCCGAAGCGGAACTGCGTTTTCATTTTCTCCGCTGGCAGCAGGACTGTAAGGTCCGCAAAGACTACTGGCAGACCAGCCATTATCTGGAGTGCGCCATCAACTGCTCTCCCAATCTGATCTGGTTTAAAGATAAAAACGGTATTCACGAAAAAGTAAACGACAGCTTCTGCGCAACAGTCGGGAAGAGCAAAACCCAGGTGGAAGGCAGAGGCCATGCCTATATATGGGATGTGGAACAGGATGATCCGGCATGTATTGAGTCCGAGCGCGTCGTTATGGAAACCAGAAAAACCTATATCTCTGAAGAGATCATTCAGACCGGGGAAGGAATGCGGACTCTTTCCACTTACAAGTCCCCGTTGTATAATCTCGACGGCAGTGTTATGGGTACGATCGGCCTTGCGATCGATGTGACAAAGGAACAGGCCTACGCCCGGGAACTCATCCGGAAGAACCAGACGCTCGAAATGCTCTTTACTACAATGGAATGCGGCATTATGTGCCATTCTCTGGACGGCTCCCGGATCATCAGCATCAATCCGGCAGCACTGGAAATTCTGGGATATGAATCCGCCGAGGATATGATGCAGGACGGATTCGATCTTGTAGCACCTACTGTTTTTGCATCGGACAGAGAAAAACTTCAGGATAAGATCCGTTCCCTGTCAAATGTCGGGGACAGTGTCAGTATTGAATACAGCGTCCGTCATGCAGACGGAAAAGTCCTGCATGTCATGGGCAATATCAAGATTATAGAAGAAAACGGAAATTTATTGTATCAGCGCTATCTCCTTGACTGTACCGCCCAGAAAACCCGGGAAGAACAGGCAAGGCTGGAAGCCGAGCGGCGCCAGATGGAGTTGATCTACGCCCTTTGTGTGGAATATAATCTTGTCTGCTCTTTTGATCTAGATACCGGAAAGGGCGTTGCCCTTCGGAGCGGCGAATGTAAAAAAGGCATACTGGAATCCATCTTTTCCGGAGATGACCTCTCTCTTGAAGATTGCATAGACCGCTACATAGAGGTCGGTGTCTATGAAGAGGATAAAGACGCTCTGCGAAAGGCGCTCTCGTGTAAACGGTTAGAGGAGGTGCTTTCTGATGAACTGATCTTTTTCATCAACTTCCGCACCACCTGCTGCGGCACACTGCGTTATTTTCAGGCAAAAGTTGCCCGTGCAGGCGACTGGGAAACAAATCACGGCATTGTTCTCGGTTTCCGCAGTATCGATGAAGAGACCAGAAGCGAGCGTGAGAAAAAGGAACTGTTAGAGGATGCGCTTGCTCAGGCGAACCGCGCCAGCAAGGCAAAGAGCACTTTCCTCTCCAATATGTCCCACGATATCCGCACGCCGATGAACGCTATCATCGGTTTTACGACTCTGGCGATCACACATATCGACCACCAGAGCCAGGTAGAGGAATATCTGAAAAAGATCATGACCTCCGGCAACCATTTGCTCAGTCTTATTAATGATATTCTCGATATGAGCCATATTGAAAGCGGAAAGATCCATTTGGAGGAAGAACCTTGCAGTCTGCCGGATATTCTTCATGAACTGCGCAATATCATTCAGGGAGATGTCCATTCCAAACAGCTGGATCTTTATATGGATGCCGTCGATATCCGCCACGAAGAAATATGCTGTGACAGGCTGCGGCTCAACCAGGTTCTCTTAAACCTTCTCGGCAATGCCATAAAATATACGCCGACCGGCGGTATGGTCAGCCTGAAAGTAGTTGAGAAAGCCGAAACGCTGACCGGTTTTGCAAACTATGAATTCCATGTCAAAGACACCGGTATCGGCATGAGCAGCGAATTTGTCTCCCATATTTTTGAACCTTTTGAGAGGGAGCGCAACTCCACGATCAGTGGCATTCAGGGTACCGGCCTCGGCATGGCTATCACGAAAAATATCGTTGATATGATGAACGGTGTCATCACCGTAAAAAGTACACAGAATGTCGGCACGGAATGTGTGGTTTCTCTTGCTCTCCGTCTGAGTACCGGGGAAAAAGAGGCACAGGATATTCCCGAACTGAAGGGCTTCAGGGCGCTGGTTGTTGATGATGACTTCAACACCTGCGACAGCGTGACTACCATGCTGCAGCAGATCGGACTGCGGGCGGAATGGACTCTCTCCGGAAAGGAGGCTGTTTTACGCACCCGTCAGTCGGTTATGAGGGACGACCGCTATTTCGTCTATATCATCGACTGGCTCCTGCCTGATATGAACGGCGTAGAAGTTGCCAGAAGAGTCCGCAAGGAAACGGGTGAGGATGTGCCTATCATCGTCCTCACCGCTTATGACTGGAGCGATATCGAAGATGAAGCCAGAGCCGCAGGCGTGACTGCATTCTGCAGCAAGCCTCTGTTCTTCTCCGAACTTCGCAGGTGTCTACACTCCATCGTAAACGCTGATAAGATATGCAAAGCAGATGCCGAGATGCAGAAAGGCCTCCGCAGCGGGCGTATCCTTCTGGCGGAAGACAATGAACTGAATCAGGAGATCGCCCTTGCTATTTTGGAAGAGGCCGGATTTACCGTGGAGATTGCAGGAAACGGACAGATTGCCGTCGATATGCTGAAAAACTCCGCCCCCGGACATTATCAGGTAATATTAATGGATATCCAGATGCCGGTGATGAACGGACATGAGGCTACCAGAGCTATCCGGAAGCTCGAGGATGAAACGCTCTCCTCCGTTCCCATTCTTGCCATGACTGCCAATGCTTTTGAGGAAGATAAGAAAGAGGCTCTGCGAAACGGTATGAACGGACATATCGCAAAACCTATCGATATTGATAAATTGATCAGTACTTTGGATGAGGTATTGGGTGCTGAAAATGATACCTGATCTAAAAGGGCATGACTGCCGGTGTTTTCCACACCGTGCTGTCATGCCCCCTTTTTGTTTTTTATGGATTTTCAAACAATCTGCGGTACACACTCTCACCGATCAATGCATGCCCTGTTCTATTTGGATGCAGTCCGTCCACAAGGCAGGACGCCTGCTTCCCCGCAAAGTCCAGCCCCGGTTCATTGTACAGATCGATCACACGGATTCCCCAGAAAGCTGCCATCTCCTGAATCGCCGCCGCATACTGCGCCAGATTATAACCGTTTTTATTATTCCGTGTATATCCCCAGCGTCTTACCGGCGTCATAAACACGATCTCGCCGTCCGGATACATCTGTTTTAAACCGCACATCATCAGATTCAGCCCTCCATAGAAGGTTGCTCCGGTCATATCTCCGAATGCCCCCAGCGGCGTACCGCTTTTTCCGGCTCCGGCATAATCATTAGTTCCGCCAAACACCAGTATAAGATTCGCGTCCCGCTCCATCTCCGGATAGCGGTCGAGAAGTTTACCGGGATTCATTCCCGCCACGCAGGAACCGTTTAAGCCATACCCATTTAAAACCGCAGCGCCGCACTTTTCGCTGACTATATTGGGATAAGCCCAGTTCCTGTTTTTCAGTTTGTCCCCGTAGGTAAAACTATCTCCCAGCGCGTTGATCTTAATATCTCCCTGAATCTCTACATTCTGCCAGAGCACAGGTTCCGGAGTTTTGTATTCTGCCGTTACATTTTCGTGGATATACGCCGGAATGCCGATATAATAAATCTGCAGCCAGCCGTCCTTCGTCCTTGCAACGGAAATAGCGGGCTGCCCTTCGCACAATATGCCGACAGGCGTATAGCCCTCCCCGGGCCCGGCATACACCTGCGTATCTTCCTTTATCGTCAGATATGCCGTATAAGCAGTCATATTTACCGCAGTATCTCCTGCTGCACTCTCCCCGCCTCCCGGCAGGGCCTCTTTTGCATACACCTGTTTTCCTGCTCCGAAGAAACATCCGATCAGGACCGTTATTCCTCCAAGCAGCACCGCCATTTTCTGTTTCATATTTTTCTCCAGTTATACTATATATTATTGATACATCCGATTATCTGGGATATACAACCTGACTTAAATCAGATGCGCCGCGAAGAGCCAGTGCATTCTGGATGTAAGTTCCGGCATTTGGCCCGTCAAGCTGCTTAAAGCACTCATAAGTGCCTTTATGACTGCCGTCCACATTGTTAAGGCCAAGCGCAAGTCCCTGGGCGATCTCCACGGGATGGTCTGTCTGTCCTGCCATGATCATGCCGTCGATATGCTGGTTATTTGCCGCCTGCTGATAACCGAGTACCATAGCCGCACATGCGTAGTCGTCGCCCTGCGTTGTCGTATAGCCTACTTCCGTCAGAAGGATGGAACGAACCTGCCCGGTCGGCGAAAGAAGCTGCGGGCTGCACATATAGTCCGTCATCACTTCGATGTTTTCCATCGTCATATAAGCAGTGCTCACATTATGTTTTACAAGATTTTTGTAGTATGCATCGCCCGTCCAGTATGCCGCCCATGTAAGCGGTACGGGATAAGGATGACTCACAAGGCCCCAGTCGATGTTGCCGCCTGCGGAAACGATCGCATTGAAGGAATCGATGAAATCCTTGCTGTCATATTTACCTGCTTCCGGCCGGTTGCGGTCCCACTGCTGATCCATGCAGATGTAAACATTCGCATTCGCATTTCTGCTCTTGATCGCATTATAACAGATACGGAATCCTTCCGCATATTCATTTACATAAGCGTTCAGATCATTGATCGCCACATAGTTCCACTCATGTCTCTTGTTTACTTCGTTGCCGACTATCCAGTTATCTACTCTGCCGTGTGTCCCGTCAGAATAACGTTCGGCAAGGAAAGCCACTGTAGCTTCCAGATATTCCGCCCCGTCTTTCTCTGCCGTATTGAACACATAATACTGACAGGAGAAGCCGTCCCTTGCAAGCGGATGGATCAGCTGAGGTGCCCTTCCGTTATTGGGATTCAACAACTGTGCCGTGATCTGAACCCCCATCCCCGTAAGCTTGCTGAAAATATTATCATATTCCGCCACAGCAAGACCGTTGAACTGATAGCTTCTTCCGTTATAAGTATAATTGATCGTAGGATAAACAGAATCCTCTGTAGGTCCGATAAATTTGCTCACCGGAAGTACGAGCGCCGTCTGTTTTACGCCGAGATCAGTGATCTCACCGTTATTTAACTTGGACGGATCAATGATCAGCCCCTTCTTGCCTGTCGCGGTTCTTCCAAAAGTCTTATTAGCGATCGCTTCCGGGTTGATGATGTATGCCCCCGTATTTAACGGTACATACTGTCCGCCCTGAAGGGCTGCCACAATAAATTTGGAATACAGTCTGGAATCTGCACTGTTCGCATTCAGAGGCGTCACAAATGCCGCGTTTGCCCCCGCCGGTGCGCTTGCCAGCGCGTTTGTAGTGATGGTGTCGGAATAGACCGGCTCTGCAAATAAATAGAGCATACCATCATCGCTTGCAGGCGCCTTTGCCGCGCTTGCCGACACATGTACATCCGTACCGCTGATTGCTGCCGTAACGGCCATGCCCGATCCCGCCGCCTGTACTTTGCCTGCGCCATCTCCCGCCGCACCGGATAATACCAGCACAGCAACGGAAAGAATGCCCGCAGCCAGTGTGCGTACACATTTTAAATTCATAAAGTTTCTCCTCCTTTAATTTTATAATGTACATTCTTATTTTAACAAAATGTCGCCCCGCAGACAACTGATAATGCACATTTTTTCTTTTCCTGCAATAATTTTACAAAGGTCCCCATGTCCCAGACATTACACTAACAGCAGACAAAATCCCCAAAATCTGTTGATTCCGGGGATTGATATCCATAATTGATATTTCGTTTGCCTGACTCATGAAAAAATTCTGCAAAGTTATCTCTTGGAGAACTGCGGCGCACGTCTCGCTGCTTTGAGACCGTACTTCTATCGTTTTAGCGCCGTTTTTCCTTGATTTTACGGGCTTTTTTGAGGTAGCGGGCCTCGGTTGTCCTACCCCTTAACCCAATCAATCACAAACGTTCTCCGCAAGGTCAGATGGGCGAAGTGCCTGGTTCACCACATCGAAAAGTTCTTCGGGCTTATTATACTTGACCTTTGCATAAATGTCCATAGTTGTTTTGCTATTTTCATGTCCGGCAAGATACTGAACCGTCTTGGGATCAACACCCGCATAAAGCAAATTTGTAATATAGGTGTGCCGGAGCTGATGGGGCGTCACTTCAAAATCCAGGGTATAGACAATCCTGGGATTGTTTTTCTGGCTGGTTCCCAGCGTCGGCTTTACCGTGTACTTAATGCTCTGTCCGTTCACATATTTATAATAGGTGCGCTCCTTGGTGGAACGGACAACAATGTACTGCCACACTCGCTTGAACTGTGAGTAAGACAGGGGCTGGCCCTCGCTGTCGGCAATCACATAGTCAGACGTAGAGGTCACTTTCGCTTCTCGCAGGCAGTCAGCCAGACACTTGGGGATGGGAATGTCTCTCCGGGCCGCTTTGGTTTTTAGAACCGTAGAGATCACCGGCCGGTTGTGTTCCGCCCGCCATGCCCGCCGTACCGAAATGTATGGGGTGGGAACATCCAGGAACACACAGTCCCATTGGAGGGCAAGGGCTTCTTCCCGACGCAAGCCAGCGTATAGACCGATCATCACAAAGAGATATGGCGGCAGTCCTTTGATGGCCTCCAGAAGCACCGCAACCTGTTGATCGCTCAGCGCCTCCTTTTTCTGTGCCGGTCTCCCGCCTTTTCCCGATATTCCCACACAGGGGTTATCTGCAAGAAGCTGGCTGCGCTCGGCAGAATAGAAAACACACTTGATGAGCATATTCACTTTGTTATACAGGCCCTCGGACTTCTTGGACAGTGGCACCAACGCCAGCCGGATGTCATCAGCCGTTACTTCCTCCATATACATATCGCCCATTGGCTTGATGACGTAGTTCCTCATGTTGGAAGTATATCCTTTCAGTGTGGCCGCCGAAACCTTTGCAGATTGCATCATCAGCCATTTCTCGCAATACTCTGCGACGGTCGGATGCTGCCGGTGAAAGAGAATCTCCTGTACTTGGCGTCTCGCCGCTAATTGCTTCTCATAAAGTTCCTCACAAGTCGTTGCGTACAGGCTGACCTGCTTGCCATCGGCGTCCAGAATCCTTGTCCTATAATACTGGATTCCTTTTCGCTCCACACTTGTATACTGGGGAATTGTTTTTTTCTTAGCCATAGATAATTTCCTTTCTTATGCGCAAATTGGTTCCTTCACTCCCTTTTTATCAGAAAGACCTGATTAAATCAAAGATGCGGATTGAGAAAAACAAAGAGCGAGGCGTCTTTGCCTCGCTCTTGCTGTATTCTCCGTTCTATGCCCACATGGCATCCCATTGGGAAAATGCGCCGCCCATCGCTTTGACAACCTGATCCGGTTGGTTGTATTTGACTTTGGCGTAAATATCCATCGTGATTTTGCTGCTTTCGTGCCCTGCCAGGTACTGCACCGTTTTGGGGTCCACCGAAGAATGAATCAGGTTGGTTATGTAGGTGTGCCGGAGCTGGTGGGGTGTGACCTCGAAATCCAAGCTGTAAACACAGTGACCATTGTTCCGGGCTTTCTCTCCCAGCTGCGGGTAGAGGATATACTTCACATATTTCCCGTCTACCAGCTTCCGGGCCACTCTCGGTTTGGCAGTCCGCGTCACAATATACTGCCACAGCCGCTTAAATTGTGTGTAGGACAGCGGGCCGCCATCCCGATTCGCCACCACATAATCAGATGTAGATGTTTTCTTCGCCTCCCTCAAGCACTCTGCCAGGCAGGTCGGGAGCGGGATATTCCGCTCTGCCGCCTTGGTCTTTAGTTCGGTGAGAATGACTGGCCGATTATGCTCCGTGTGCCATGCCCGCCGGACTGTCAGATAAGGGGCATCTGTGTCCAGATACACCGAATCCCATTGGAGCGCAAGGATTTCTTCTCTCCGCAGACCGGCATATAAGCCGATCATCACAGACACATAGGGCGGCAAGTCCCGGATCGCGTCTAAAAGTTGCTCGACCTGTTCATCCGTCAACGCCTGGCGGTCCTCCTGTGGGACACCGCCGCCTTTTGCGTTTAGATGGAGCGTTGGATTCACCTCGATCACATGGCTTTCCTTTGCCGCCCGAAAGATGGATTTATAAAGAATCACAACGGCCTTGTAAACCGATGCCGATTTTTTGGAAACCGGGACAAGAGCGAGCTGGATGTCATCCAGAGTTACATCTGCCATCCGCATCTCTCCCAATTCTTTAATGATATGCCGCCTCACCTTGGAGGTGTAATCTGTCAAGGTGGTCTGCCGCACATGGACCGACTGCATCAGCAGCCATTTCTCACAGTATTCTGCTACCGTTGGCGATTTCCGATGAAACCGGGCATGACCGATCTGCTCCAACGCCTCCGTTTCTTTGTCATACAGTTCTTCGGGAGTTCTCGCATAAAGGGCGACCCGCTTGCCATCGGCATCCTCGATTCGGGTTCTGTAATACTCTACGCCATTCAGTGTGACCGTACTATAATCTGGAATTAGTCGTTTTCTTTTTGCCAATACCGTTACCTCTCAAGAATCATATTCAGCGCTGTATCTTTGTTTTACCAGACACCACTTATTTCAGCAAGGATACGGATCAGCTCACGCCTCGGCACTTCGCACTTTGCGGTATGTGGCGCACTTTTCCACCGGCTTCGCCCGATGCGTGAATTTTGCGATATACTCCTGAAGGCTCGCGTCTGTGAAATAGACACAGCCGTTCTGCACATACTGAACATAGGAAATCAGGCCATTGTTGCGGGCCGTGTCCAGTGTTGCAATACTGATTCCCAGGATTTTGGCCGCTTCTTTCCTTGTAAATAACTTTTCCATATAATCTCTCCCTTCTTTGTCAAGGATATGGTTGTGGCTTCCAAAATCACATGAATGCGCTGGCAGTTTTGCCTGCCAGCGCATGGTATCTAATTTTGAAACTTTTTTTGTGTTACGCCACATTTGCCACGCATCCCTGACGCTGGGGACAGAACAGGTCTCCGCTGGTGCGGCTGTCATAACTCCGCAGCGTCGTTCATAGCGTGCGCCGCAGGGTTCCCCCCAAGTCTTTGGCGGGCCGTGAGGAAGTATCTTTAAGCCCCCGCGCAGTCATCGCGCCGGATGTGCCACCATCCGGGTCACAGGGACGTTGATCGCTCCGAAACAGCTTGTCCATCACCTCCTGGCTGCTCCATCTTCGCGGCGTCCTGCACTCGCTCATACGCGGGTTATGTACCTGTTCTGCCGTGTATTCAGTTGTCAATGTACCAATGAAGGTGAAAAGCTATCCTTCTAATGGTAGTGAAGAAAACAGCGACATTTTGGCCATGTTAATTAAACTTTTTACACCTTTTTTCTCAGGCGCTTCAACCCGCGCTTTATGCTCTTATATACCCAGCTGAGATCAACACCTTCCACCTTGGCAATTTCCTTAATGGTCATGCCCAGGTAGAACCGGGCATAAATCCACTTGGCCTGCTTGTCTGGCAACTCCATCACCGCGGCATAAAGCTGATCGCGGAGTTGCTTGTCCTCCAGTATTTCTTCCGGGGTCAGCGGATGCTGTACCACGGCTTTCTCAATGCCGTTGTCGCAGTCCAGGGAATAGTGCGCTTTATAGTTATACACCTGTCGCAGGTAACGTGCTTCAGCTCGTTTGTCGGCCAGGAACACTGCCTGTACTTCATCGGATATTTCCAGATAAGTATCCGTTTTATAAATGTCGGGATACAGCTCCCGAAGATTGATTTTCTGCATTATGTACCTCCATTTCGATTCGCGGGTCCAGTTGACGGGTGAACTGAAATGAGGTGGAGAACGTCACCGGCACAATTCGTGGCTATTCCACAAGAAATAACAAGCAAAAACGCCAGTTTCCCAAAGTGGGAAACTGGCGTCAAGCGCATTTCTTTTATAATTGCTGGTTAGTCGGCA
>Ga0137308_102452_pt1 | contig 12370 bp, 8 predicted proteins | sample Inofrocosms_June_FD_97181 | JGI IMG/M metagenome (GOLD analysis project Ga0137308, IMG submission 97181) | Mouse cecal microbial communities from Vienna, Austria - N-Acetylneuraminic and N-Acetylglucosamine D2O microcosms_June | ecosystem: Host-associated > Mammals > Digestive system > Large...
GTTGAAATTGGGCATTTTGCCGAAACCGCCTGTGAATAATTTCTCGTTCGCGAGAGATCATTCACAGGCTTTTTTGTTGCGCAGGGTTGTTACCAAAAGGATGCAGACGTGATTCGAACCCGACATAAAAAATTTAAAATATAATGAGTTGTTTTTCATGTTGCATAGTTCTGTCATTTGATCCCTTAACTTGTCAGAATAGACTTCCATTGCAGAGGGAAAAATGTGATGATAAACTTTTTCTGTCATATCGGTGGAGCTGTGCCCCATGAGTTCGGTTATATATTTTTGGGGTATGCCTAAAAGAATACATTTGCTGGCGTAATGATGGCGTAAAGCATGAGAATTTAAATTTTGATTTGAGACCCCGCCCAATTTTGTGTAAAACCAAATAAATCACTTCCGATCAGACAAGACTTAAGGTAAGGAAAGAACTGAAAGGAAGTGTTCTTATTATAGCCGTAAAGTCCGACGTATTTCTTTGATTTTCATTTTGCATACTACTTGACAATTGGAAAGGAACGTGTTAAAATACATATGTATATATGCGAAGTGGGAAGTTTTTAATTTAATTGAAGCCTATGTGACGGATAGTCCGTCAGCGATGACTAATCCGACGGTTCCTGCGCGGTGGCGGCGCTTTGCTCCGAGGTAGCAGAGGTGTTTTGAACAACGGAGGAGATCTGCTCAATTCTATCTGTAACCTGAGCAATTGCAGTGGTCTGTTCCCACAGCGACTCATACTATTACTTATTTTGGCGGTTGCTTTCTCCGCAATAGCGTTTTTATCTATCAATCGTATAACCTTGTCAAATACTTGGTCACCGCCACAGCGGAATTCAATGTCAAGCTATTGATCGGAACGCAATGTTTTCAATCATGTCAAAAATTTTGCCGATCTCTGTGGATGAACCGGGGATTTTTTGCATTGAACGGTGCGAGACTTTCAACAAATAATACCTACCCGCTTCTCCCTGTTGCGTTTTTAGACCGGGAGAGCATTATTTTGGTGCATTATCCTACAGGTGGACAGGCGAAAATATAGGCTTGACTTTAGGCAATTTTAATAACAAAACTGGAGGTAATCACATGAAAAAGTGCATTCTTGTTGTAGATGACGACAGCATGAATTTGACCAGGACACAGATGATTCTGGGGAAAGAATATGTGGTACTAACGGAAGAATCTGGAGTGGACGCGCTGACACGGCTGAAAAGCACGAAGGTGGATATGGTTCTTCTGGATATTGATATGCCCGGGATGAACGGCATTGAGACCTTTGAGCGAATGAAAGATTTTGTCCCTGAGGTACCTGTGATCTTTTTGACGGCGTCGGGGCTGGAGGAGGATGTCGTCAGTGCTATCAAGCTGGGCGCTGTTAACTATCTGAAAAAGCCCTACCGTCCCCAAGAGTTGCTGAGACGGGTCGCCCAGGAGTTTGATAAACGATGAGATCGAAAGAAGAAAAAACAAGCAGACATCTTCTGCTGGCGGTTATCATTACAGTATTAAGCAGTATACTGAGTTTGGTAACATTGGTTATGGCATGGGAATTTTGGATGATCCTGCTGGTAACAGCAGGATGTTTCAGTATATGGATTCTGCACATTGCGAAACTTGGGTCGGATACGTTTTATGAGAATCTATGTGCCGGACTTATGCTGACCGAGTTCTTTTTTTTCGGTGTGCATGAATCCAGCCTTTTTGATATACCCGCTGTGGCCTGCATTTTGGCTCTTGCGCTGTTCATGCTGAATAAAAAATGGATTTTGCATATGATAGCGGCTCTGTATGTGCTGGAACTGCTGTATCACGGTCTGATCCTTCATACCATTTCTTCTCAGATGGAATATCGGGATATAGTCCGCTTGTGTCTTGGTGCAGTTATGACATTTGGCGGAATCGCACTTGCACGATACTGGATTAATCAGCGAAATATACAGCGAAAGTGGTATGAGCATATATTTGAAGAACTGGAGACAACAGGGAAGCAAAATGCCGTCTTTCTGTCGAATGTATCCCATGAACTCCGCACGCCAATCAACATGGTGATCGGTATCAGTGAGGTAGCTCTTGCAAGAGAGCTACCTCCGGATATTCGGGCGGATATGTCGTCCATAAAGCTGGCGGGAAAGCGCTTGTCTAACCAAATCAACAATATGCTGGACTATACAGAGATTCTGGAAGGCACTCTGACTCCGGCCAAGAACGAATATATGATCACTTCGGTGTTGAACGATGTGATCACAATGACTGCATTGCAAAGCAACCGGCAGCATTTGGAAATGGTGTTTGATATCGACCCGCATATACCGGCGGTACTCATCGGAGACGCGGAGAAGATATCCCATGTACTCAAAATCCTGGTGGAAAATTCCATTAAGTTTACAGAAGAGGGCGGCATAAATATTCGGATCAAATACCGGCATGAGAATTATGGTATTAATTTGGTTATCGATATCTGTGACACCGGTATAGGTATGACAGATTCTCAGTTGACACAGATGTACGATGTCTTTTATCAGGCAGACACAGGAAGCAGCCGTCTTGCGGGAGGACTTGGACTTGGTCTTCCCATTGCCCAGGGACTTTTGAACTCTATGGGCGGCTTTATTCATTTTAACAGCGAAGAAAATCAAGGGTTGTCTGCTCATATTGTGATCCCCCAGGGCGTTGTTGATGAACAGCCGTGTATTGTGCTCAATCATGCGGATCAACTCTGCATTGCCTGTTATTTCAGACCTGAAAAATATGTTTGTGATGAGGTTCGAGGATATTACGACGGGCTGATTTACAATCTAATGCACGGACTTGGAATCCAAGGATATCAAGCGCATAATTTTGAGACTCTGCTCAAATTGCAGCGCAGCTACAATCTGACCCATGTATTCATTGCCCAATCGGAATATGATGAGAACCGGGAATATTACGAGGAACTGACGAATACGCTCTGTGTCGTCGTGATTGCGGAAAGAGATTTCACTTTGAGCAAAGAAAGCAGGCTGCTTGTTATACATAAGCCATTTTCCGCTCTTTCCGTTGCCAATCTCTTGAACGGAGCGATGGGAGAACGGGGATTTGCGGAGGATCAAGCCGCAGGCCGTAAGCCCTTCACCTGTGTTGGAGTCCGGGCGCTGGCCGTAGATGATGAGGAGATGAATCTCGTGGTTGCCAAAGGAGTACTTGGAAACTATGGGATTGAGGTGGACACATGTCTGAGCGGGAAAGAGGCGATTGCGCAGTGCGGCAGCGTTTCCTACGACATTATCTTTTTAGACCATATGATGCCGGGATATGACGGTGTGGAGACGCTGAAGAGGATCCGCGAGCTTCGGAACGGAATGTACCAGGATCTGCCGGTTATCGCGCTGACCGCCAATACCGTCAGCGGCGCAAGGGAAATGTTCCGTAACGAGGGATTTACCGAATTTGTCCCAAAACCAATCGAACGGACGGTTCTGGAGCGGGTACTGCGGAAGGTTCTTCCCAAGGGCTGCATCCAGTATAGCGTAACGTCCGAAAATACGGAAAAACCTATGAAAAAACTTGCGGAAGCTGTGCGGAGTGTTTCGGCGGACAATCCGGAGCAATCCAAGCCGACCGAGACTCCGGTACCCACGGCAGATGTATCGGCGCTGCCCTATGATCGGCTTGTTCGAGCCGGCGTAAACGTAGAAATGGGGTTGGATTATTGCGCCGGAGACGAGGATTTTTATCGGGAAATGCTGCGGCTTTTCAGCACCCAAGGAGCGGAAAAACGAGCGGAAATCGCCGCATTGTATGAAAGCGCCAACTGGACGGATTATGCCATCAAGGTTCATGCGCTGAAGAGCACATCGCTGACCATCGGGGCGGAAGCGCTCTCCGCACAGGCCAAAGAGCTGGAACTGGCGGGAAAACGGGGCGATGCAGACTTTATCCGGGAGCATCACCGTGCGCTGTTGTGCGCACAGGAAGAGCTCTGCGTACAAATTTCCGGGATTTAGCTATTGATGTGCTCTTCCCGGAAATATTATAATTTGGGGAGTGGGAAACTACGTGATAAAAAAATGGTTTAAAATCATTACCGATCACAGTATCAGCCTGCATGAGCGTATGTTTCGCCTTGTGACGGGCATCTGTATGCTTGCGCTGATATTTACCATGCCTATGGGTCGAACGCTCTGGAACATTCTTATTATGGTGATATATCTAATCGCCATGGCGTTGATTGTCAAATTCAGCATTCGGAAAAAACGTGTGCGTGCAGGAGCCACCGCCATTGCGTTGCTGCTCCTCACACTCTTTCCCGTCTGCTTTTTCACAGCGGGCGGTTTTTACAGCGGAGTGCCGGAATGGTTTGTTTTTTGCTTTGTTTATGTCTGCATCACCATGCAGGGGCGGCGCAGGGTTGTATTTTTTGTACTCTGCACACTGGAAACGCTGCTTTGCTATGGTATGGCTTTTTATTGGCCGGAACTGGTTGCGCAGAATGAACCGCAGCATGCTTTTTTTGACTCCGCATTCTCTGTGATAATGGTAGGGTTGCTTACCTGTGTTCTGCTTATGTTCCTGAACAGGATGTATGAAGAGGAGAACGCCATTACCCAGAAGCAGAAAAAAGAGATTGAAGAGTTGAATCGGGCGGAAAATCATTTTTTCTCCAGCATGAGCCATGAGATCCGCACGCCCATCAACACGATTATCGGTTTGAACGAGATCATTTTGCGGGAAAATACTTCAGATGAAGTGACGGAGAACGCGAGGAATATCCAAGGAGCCAGCAAACTGCTGCTATCACTGATCAATGATATTTTGGACATATCCAAAATCAAATCCGGCAAGATGGAAATCGTCAATGTCTCTTATGAAACAGGCGCTCTTTTTTCAGAGATCGTCAACATGATATGGATCAAGGCGAAGGAAAAAGGATTGGAATTTAAGCTGCAGGTGGATTCATCCATCCCAAGTATGCTTTGTGGGGACGAGGTGCGTATTAAGCAAATTTTGATCAACCTGCTGAGCAATGCGGTGAAGTATACCAGCGAAGGGACTGTTACCCTCTCGATTCGATGTGAACGTCAGGCAATCAACCGTGTACGCATCTGGTATTCTGTGGAAGATACCGGTCAGGGGGTAAAAAAGGAGAGCATACCCTACATTTTTAACGCCTTCCGGCGAGTAGACGAAGAGCAAAACCGCTATATTGAGGGAACCGGACTCGGACTGAGTATTGTCCATAATCTGGTAGAGCTTATGGGCGGCGAAATCAGTGTGAACAGCATTTATACAAAAGGTTCAAAGTTTGTGGTTATGTTGGATCAGGACATCGTTGACGACAGGGATTTAGGAGCGTTTACGCTTGCCTCTCGCACGAAGGTACATGAAAGTGAAACGTATCATCAGAGTTTTGAGGCGCCGGATGCCCACATTCTTGTGGTAGATGACAACGATATGAATCTGCTGGTTGTAAAAAAACTCCTTGCAGAGACTAAAATCCAGATTGACACAGCCTCTGGCGGAGCCGAATGTTTAAGATTGACACAAAACTACCACTACGACTGTATTCTTATGGATCATATGATGCCGGAAATGGACGGGATCGAATGTCTCCATAGGCTGCGGGTACAGCCGACAGGATTGTGTCAGGACGTTCCTGTAGTTGCACTGACCGCCAACGCAGGCAGCGATAACCAGTTGCTCTACCGAAAAGAAGGATTTAGCGGGTATCTTGCCAAGCCGGTCAGCGGAGCGCTGCTTGAAGCTGCTGTACTGAGCATTCTTCCCAAGGAACTGGTACATTTGAACGAAGAGGCACGACAGACAGACGTGGAAAAGGAAATCCTGATTTTCGAACAGGCACAGCGGCGTTCTATTATGGTTACCACAGACAGTGTGTGTGACCTTCCGGAATCGCTTTTGAAGGAATACGGTATTTCAGTATGCCCATACTATGTCTGCACAGAGGATGGGCGATTCCTGGACGAAGAGGAGATAAGGGTAGATGAACTTTTGATGCACATTACCAATGGCCGGAAGGGGCGCTCCCAGCCGCCCGAAGTGGAGGACTATGAGCGATTTTTTGCCCAGAAGCTGACAGAGGCGCAAAATGTCATTCATATCACCATGGCGAAGCACGTCAGTGAAGGATATCAAAACGCCATTGAAGCGGCAAAATCCTTTGAAAATGTCACGGTAATTGACTCCGGACATCTCTCCAGCAGCATGGGCTTGTTGGTGTTATGCGCGGCCTATATGGCGGAGCACCATGCGGCAAAGGAAGATATTGTGGCATCCGTGAAGCGAATGCGGCGTTTCATATCTTCTGCATTTATCATAGACACTACTTATATGATGTGCAGCGCAGGGCTGATATCCAAGAAAACACAAGTCATCTGCGACGCGCTTCTGTTACATCCTGTGCTTATGCTGAGAAAGAGCAGAATGGTGGTCAACCGTGTGGAAATGGGCAGCTTTTCGCATATGGCCAAAAGGTACATTAAGAAAACGCTGCAGGATACCAGAAATATTGACCGCCGCATTCTGTTTATAACATATTCCGGATTGGATAACGAAAAGCTCCGGTACATTAAAAACTTAGCACAGCAGCATTGTCCGTTTGAACGTATCTATTTGCAAAAAGCGTCCTCCGCCATTGCCAGCAACTGTGGTCCCGGCTCCTTTGGTCTTTTGTTTATGAGAAGGGACGATGTCTCGCACTCCTTTTTTGAGGCGCCCACAAAGGATGGGGCAAATTAGAGTTATTTGCGTTTCATACCAATCTTTAATCTATAGCAATACAACAAAAAGATAAACAAATAGGAGCGAAGCTACTAATACTAATATCGGTTTAAAAAGCGGATAAAATGGCTTTTTAAACCGATATTAGTGTTTATACTGTTAACCAATTAAAAATTGGAAAAATGATTTTTATACTAATAACCATTTTGACTATGATTTTATCCTGTGTCAAAATGGTTATTAGTATTAGTATTAGTATTAGTATGATAAGTAACAGACTTGATTAAAGATTGGTATAAAGTGACAGCCGCAAGGGCTTCAGTGTTTTAAAATATGCTCCCACCAGGTACGGTTATCGAGGTACCACTTGATAGTTTTTTGTATGCCGTCCTCAAATTTTGTTTCGGGAAGCCAGCCCAATTCATTGTGAATTTTTGTGGGGTCAATGGCATATCGCATATCGTGACCTTTACGGTCGGTGACAAATGTTATAAGAGTTTCGGGTTTATTCAGCTCTCTGCATATAATTTTTACAATATCAATATTTTTCATTTCGTTGTGTCCGCCGATATTGTAAATCTCGCCTACCGTCCCATTGTGGATTATCAAATCAATTGCGCGGCAGTGGTCTTCAACATAGAGCCAATCGCGCACGTTCTCTCCCTTGCCGTATACGGGCAGGGGCTTGTCGTTCAGGGCGTTTGTTATAATTAAAGGAATAAGCTTTTCGGGAAAATGATAAGGTCCGTAGTTGTTTGAGCAGCGGGAGATTGTTATGGGCAGGCCGAATGTTCTGTGATAAGCCTGCACCAATAAATCCGCGCCTGCCTTGCTTGCGGAATAGGGGGAGCTTGTATGTATCGGCGTTTCCTCTGTAAAAAACAGATCGGGACGGTCTAAAGGCAAATCGCCATAGACCTCATCGGTGGATACCTGATGATAGCGCCGTATACCGTATTTGCGGCAGGCGTCCATCATCACCTGAGTGCCTAAAATATTTGTTTTAAGGAATATGTCGGGATTTTCAATGGAACGGTCAACGTGGCTTTCCGCCGCAAAATTTACAACCATATCAGGGTGTTCTTCCTCAAACACCTTGAAAACCGATTCGCGGTCGGTAATATCAACCTTGCAAAATCGAAAATTTGGGTTCCTGATTACCACGCCGAGGGTTTCCATGTTGCCCGCGTATGTCAGACAGTCTATGCATATAATTTTATAATCGGGATATTTTTTTAACATGTAGTGAACGAAATTACCGCCAATGAAGCCGGCACCGCCTGTTACTATTATTTTCATTTTGTTCCCTCCGCAAGCGAAATAAGATATTGTCCGTATTCGGTCATTTTAAGCTCTTCACCTAAAGCGAGCAACCGATTCGATGTGATAAAACCGCGCCGCCATGCAATCTCCTCGGGGCAGGAAATATAAAAGCCCTGCATATCCTGAACCGTTCTTACGAATTCCGCCGCCTTCAGCATACCCCGAGGCGAACCGGTGTCAAGCCACGCCATGCCGCGTCCCATAAGGGTAACGTTAAGCTTTCCGCGAGACAGATAATCGTTGTTTATGGAAGTTATTTCAATTTCGCCCCTTGCCGAAGGCTGAACGTTTTCAGCGATTTTCACGACGTCATTATCATAAAAATACAGTCCGGGTACGGCATAGTTTGATTTGGGCTTCCGAGGCTTTTCTTCAATGGAAATCACCTTGTGGTTTTCGTCAAATTCCACTACTCCGAACTCCTTGGGATTTGAAACAGGATAGCCGAATATTGCCGCACCACCTCTTTTTATTTGTTCCTGAGCGTCCGATAATATTTTTGAAAAAAACTGCCCGTAAAACACGTTATCCCCCAAAACAAGACAAACGCTGTCGCTGCCTATAAAATCGGCGCCTAAAATAAATGCGTCCGCAAGACCGCGGGGCTTGTCCTGAATTTTGTATTCAATATGTATTCCAAGTTTAGAACCGTCGTCCAAAAGACGCTTATAATTAGATGTGTCTTCCGGGGTAGATATAATAAGTATATCACGAATTCCCGCCAATAATAAGACCGACAATGGGTAATATATCAACGGCTTGTCGTATATGGGCAAAAGCTGCTTGCTTACCGTTATTGTGTTGGGATATAAGCGAGTACCTTTACCGCCTGCTAAGATTATACCTTTCATGATTCATCATCCTTTCGGAGAGTGATTTTTTCATTAAACGGGAAGCCTGACCGAATAAAAATCCGTTTAATTCAAAGTTTATACAATTTTTTAATCGTTCGTGATATATGTGTCAAGCGCGTTCCGCGCCTTTAACCATTCGGCTGTTTTCAGAATGCTTTCGCGGAAGTTCGATTTACATTCAAAGCCGGTATCGTTATAAAGAGCATCTAAATCAAAATCAGTGTAGTTAACAAAAGTTTCGTCTTTATACTCTCCGAATTTTAATTCGGATTTGCTGTGAAGTATATCCTTCATAGCAATAAGCTTTTCTTTAAAAGTTGATATATTGCGATGACCGACATAATATTGCTTAAAACTATAAGGTGATTCCGAAACGGCAATTATCCCGCTTACCGTATCGGAAATATACACCCAATCATTACATTTATCGCCCACAATTAAAAATAAATCTTCATTGTTCATCAATTTTTTCAAAAAGGTATTTACCGCTTTTTGAGAAGTGTCGCCTACACCATAAGTGTTTGTAAGAATGGCAATATTACATTCTACGCCGTTTTTACCGCACATTGCCATGCAATAATCAGCGGCAGCTCTTTTGGTTATACCATAATAATTTACCGGAAACACAGCGGAATCGGAAATCATACTCTGATAACTCGAACCGCAGAAAACGAATCTTTTGACCAAAAGCTTTGCCGATATTTCACAAGCTTCACACACCGCGTCAATATTTTTATTATGAAGCTTGTAATTATAATAATCCTCTCCCCCAAATGATCCCGCCCAAGCTAAGTGTATAAATAAATCAAATTGCCTGTCCGATATCAGTTTATCCAAAGTATTGTAGATACTGAAATCCGCAACTACAGGTATAAAATCGCCGTATTTTTTCATCTCTTTAAGCTTGTCGGCACTGACGTCAATACCGTAAACCTTAACGCCTTGCTTAAGAAGCTTACGGGTAAAAGCTCCGCCGATAAATCCGGTTGCTCCGGTCACAATCACTTTTTTCATTATTTATTTTCCCCCAAAGTAAAATTAACGTCACTTTGTGCTAAAGTAGGCGCTTTGGTATCCTTTTCCGAAATCACGGGAGAATCCGTACCCCAATCAATAGCTATATCGGGGTCGTTCCAAGCGATAGCTCTGTCAAGCTCCGGGTAATACCATTGGTCAACCTTATACTGTACCTCGCAATTATCCTCCAAAGTTATAAATGCGTGTCCAAATCCGCTTGGAATCCATATTTGCTTTCTGTTTTCGGCGGATAATTCAACGGAGATCCACTTTTTAAAGGTTGAGGAATCCTTTCTGAGGTCTACCGCGTAATCCATTACTCTTCCCCTTGTACATCTCACAAGTTTTAATTGAGGTTTCGGATTATTCTGAAAATGAATACCCCTGATTATCCCTTTTCTTAACGACAAAGAGTGATTATCTTGAATAAATATAGGATTCAATCCGTATTCAGCCATTGTGCGGGATGAATACGTTTCACAATAATAGCCTCTGAAATCCTCAAAATACACAGGTTCAATAATTTTCACACCGTCAAGCCCTAATTCGGTAATTTTTAAAGCTGCCATATAGGTTATTTCCTTTCAAATTTTTCCATTAACTTGCTTTGATTGCGAATGGTTTCATAATTTGAATACCTGATTTTTTCATCATTAAGACACTCCCCAAAAAACTCAATTGATTTCATAAAAGTATCATCGGCGGGAAGCGTAAATGTTTTATCTCCTTCAGTATTTTTGATTACAACAGTAGTTTGAAAGCCATCGGGAGCAGTCAAAATTCTGCCGGTAAACAAGGTTCCGCCGCTGCCCCAAATATTCAAATCACAGCGGTAGCTGTTGTCCATTCCAAAGGCAACCTGTGCGGTTAAGCCCTTGTTGTTTACAAGCGTTGCGCTGCCGAAAATATCGACGTCAAAGTCATCCTTTGAATTAAGCTGTGAAGTCGTAATTTTTGCGGTTTCTCCCAAAAGCATGGAAGCTAATTTAACCGTGTAGCCGCCGCAGTCCAGAAGCGCGCCGCCGCCTGATTTTTTATCGTAGCGAAAATCGTTTGCTCCCCGAAAGGGAAAACCGAAATCGATACGAATCAGTCGTATATCGCCTATTATCCCTTCCGATATTTTTTCTTTTATCCATCGGATTTGCGAGTGGAAAGCAAACATATAGTTTTCGTGTACCGCAAGATTTTTCGCCTTTGCTGTTCCAATAAGCTTCTCGGCGTCGGATAAATTCGTGGTAAAGGGCTTTTCCAGAAGCACGTGCTTTCCGTTTTCCAGCGCCATTTTTGCCCACTTAAAATGGAGAGCGGGAGGAAGGGGGATATATACCGCGTCGATCTCATTCGAGGTTAAAAGACTTTCATATCCCCCGAACAGTTTACCGCCGTGAGCTTCAATAAATTTATCTGCTTTTTTAAGCTCGGAGGATTTTATTTCGTCATTATCGGCGCCGGAAAATTCCCTTTCCGTTGCCGCCGCAATGCCTATGTATTCAAAATTTTTAAGCTTTTTAACGGCGGGCATAAAACGCCTGAACGCTATTTCCGACGGACAGAGCACGCCTGTTTTTATTTTGTTCATAATTTAATTTCACCTTAAAAATCCAACAGCGACAGCAAATTCCGAAGCTGTATATTTAAAACGTTGTTGTACTGCACCATATGATTAAGTGTTTTATAGTCCAGCCAAAAGTACCCGTCAGACAGTTCTCCTATTTGTTCCGGACGTACCTTTATAATGACGTTTTTGTTTTCCTCATGATAAAATCTTCCGCCCTCTTCGGACAAAATAACGTTGTTTTTTATCTCCGCGCCGCTGTCACACAACTCAAAGAAAAGCTTGTCCATATGGGAATAGTCATTTTCGGCAGCAGACGATTCAAGCTGTACGGTGGGCGCCAGTTCAATTCCGTCAAAGCATCCGGCTTCGGGTTTTGCGTGTACAAGGAACTTTCTTACCCCGTTAAAATCCGCGGTAATAAGACCAAAGACAGCCATTCCTTCCGCTTCGAAAAGAGGCTGTGTCCAATGAGTGACTTCTCTTCCTTCTATTTCTATATCACAAAAAATTACTTTAAAGGGGTAGCCTGTTTTATGAGTAATTCCGCTGTCGGTAAAATTCCAGTTTTTCATTTCAGTTAGCGGTATAATTTTATTTTCACGGGAATGAAGCATTTTGTAGTCGTTTATGTAACGGTAAACCTTTACAAAGTCCTGCTCATTGTCATTGAACATTGAGCGGAAAAGCGCTTTGTCCGAAAACATTTCGTAAATCTCGCACTTCTCCATATCTGTCAGTTTGGCGCTGCAATACGGTATGCAGGACAAAACGGTTCGCGTGTCCATGTTGACGAGATTGTGGATTTTCATTAACTGTTTAATCGTGCCCAGTGTCATCCACATATGGCTTGGAAGTATTTCAATATCTTCATTGACAATTATTATGATATTCCTGT
>Ga0137308_102453_pt1 | contig 12368 bp, 9 predicted proteins | sample Inofrocosms_June_FD_97181 | JGI IMG/M metagenome (GOLD analysis project Ga0137308, IMG submission 97181) | Mouse cecal microbial communities from Vienna, Austria - N-Acetylneuraminic and N-Acetylglucosamine D2O microcosms_June | ecosystem: Host-associated > Mammals > Digestive system > Large...
TGTGGAGCCAATATAAACGGTTTTTCCCTCTCTGGGTTTCTGAATGTTTTTGCAGACCTTGCGAAGCTCATCAGCAAGTGCATATCTGTTTTCACGTCTGAAATTATGCTTTATCAGAAATTTAATATTTTTATCATCCCAATGCAGAATTTCCATATTCTCCACAGCGTCGTTTCCCGAATCCATTCTGAAAAGAAGAGGTTTATTTGTCAGCTGCTTTGCTGCCGAAACCGTTTCTTTCAAAAATTGGGGAGTTCCTTTCTGACAATGCTGACTGCCTTCCCGAAGTTCAAAATTAAGTCCGTAGCCCTCTGTACCGATGTATGCCATCATAGGCGCATATCCGTCAAAATTCTTGTATGTTCTTGATACTCCTTCCTTGTGGGATTTGGAATTATCAAATGGAGTAACGTCAAGATCAACGGGAACATAGCCGCAGGAGAGGGCGGACGGTTCAACTTTGCACGCCTTGAACATGCTGATATTCCCTTCCATGATCTCCTTATTCATGGTTTGCCCGATCGTATCAAGACGCATTCTCAAAGTTGATTCGCTGGGGAGTTCGTATGCGATTCCCAAAGCAAGCTTGTAATATTCAGGATCGGAATGAAACTCATTGACATAATCGAAGTTTGTTTTCCCAAGTGTCAGCATTCCAATCTCGGTCAGGAGAATATCTCCGTTTTTGATCTGCGGCTGCGATCTCTTATCTGTTTTCATTCTCGCTGCCTTTTTTGCAAGCTGTGATTTTCCAAATATCTGTCCCACCATACACAATCCGCTTGGTGTGATTAGTCTTTCGTCGCTCAGTACTACCTCTATTTTCGCCTTCATTTTATTTCACCCTCCGGGTGCTGCTTTTGCAGCTGTTTTATATATCTATTATACTATATTTTATGCCCGTTGGGTAGGCTTTTTTGACGGTTTGTTTTGCGGATTAAGGAAATAGGCAAGGAAATGGCTTTATAATCAAGAAAAATGATAAAAAATACTGCAATTTTTTCTTCACCCATTTGGTGAAGAAAAAAACAAGCGTAAAAAAGGTAAATTTCCGTATAACAAAGCCTTTTTCTCAGCTTAAATCAATTTGAACTCTGCGGATTTGGGGTTTACAAAGTAATAGGGCTTGTTTGAAAAATCGAAAACGCCGTCTTTTCGCCCCAAAACAGTCATCTTCTGCGTCAAAAAGCCTCGTCAAACGACGGTTTGACTGCGTTTTTTTCCTTGAAGCTAACCATTTGGGGTCAAAAATTCGTCATTTCCTCTATTTTCAAACAAGCCCTAATTCCCGATCAAAGTACAGACAAATTTTGTTGTCGATCGGGAATTAGTATAAAATATTCTAAAGCACATTATGGCATATCCGGAATTAAACAATCTTGTACATTTTGTTTAATTTGTGCGATTTTTAGGAAAAATTTGGATTTGAGACATATGTCGTGGTATTTTCTTAGTATTATACTACGGGATTTGTATCGTTGCTGTCGCTTTTATCAATATTTTTTCCTTCAACGGAAATCTCCGGAAGCTTCTCCGACGACGTTCCCAAAAAAGACGGAAGTTCCATACCTGCTTGTTTAAATACTTCATCCAGCGGGGGTACGGCTTTCATAAGTCCGCTGATAAATCCCGCGGTAGAGCTTTTTCCGTCCGAATTTGCGGCTCCGCTGTCCCATACTGTTACCTTATCTATCTTGATGTTCTTGATCGCATCAACCTGAATGCGCATAAGCTCCTCCAGCTTGTCGGAAATAATGAGCTTCACCGCGTCGTCCGCGTTTCCGCCGGCGGCGTTCACTATCTCTTTCAAACCGTCGGCCTGCTTCTGAAGTATTTCCTTTGCACCGTTGGCTTCGGCTTCCATTTTGGCGAAAATAGCGTCTGCCTCACCCTTCGCCTTGCGGCGCATAACCTCGGCTTCCGCTTCGGCAGCGATCTGCGCCTGTTCCTTGGCAATCTGCGCCTTTACGATAACGTCTGCCTGCTGAGTAGCCATTTCCAGCTCGGCACGTCTTTCTTCGGCTTCCTTCTGAGCGTTGTAGGCTTCTTCCTTTGCTTTGGCGTTTTGTACCGCCTCGGCGGCGGTGGCGATACGAAGGGCTTCCGCTTCCTTCTCTCTTCGGTTGGCTTCCGACTGCGCCACGGCGATCTTTGCATTGTTTTCGCCCTCGATGGCGGAGGCGTTGGAGGCTGCTACTTGAATACGCTGTTCCTTCATGGCGTTGGCCTGACCGATTTCACCGTCGCGGTTGGTCTTTGCTACGGCTATTTTGGCATCATTGCTTGCCTTGGCTTCCGCTTCAACTTCTTTTTGTTTACGTACGGCTTCGGATTGAGCCACGGCGATTTTCGCCTCGTTTTCACCCTCGATTGCCGTAGCGTTTGCGGCGGCAACCTGTATACGCTGGTCGCGTCTCGCGTTGGCCTGACCGATCTCACCGTCTCTGTCCTTTTCGGCAACGCTCTTCTTGGCATCATTGATGGCCTTTGCGGCGGCTTCCTTACCCAATGCCTCAATATAGCCCGATTCGTCGTTGATATCGGTAACGTTAACGTTAATAAGCCTTAAGCCGATTTTTTTCAGCTCTATTTCCACGTTGTTGGAAACGGCTATCAGAAACTTGTCGCGGTCGGTGTTTATTTCCTCGATGTCCATTGTTGCTACTACCAAACGAAGCTGACCGAAAATAATATCCTTCGCCAGCTCCTGAATCTCGTTAAGACGAAGACCCAACAGTCTCTCGGCGGCATTTTGCATAATTCCCGGCTCGGTGGAGATACCCACGGTAAAGCGGGAGGGTACGTCGATACGGATGTTTTGCTTTGAAAGGGCGTTTTTAAGGTCGACGTTAATGGAAATGGGCGTAAGATCCAAATACTGGAATGACTGGAGCACGGGAAAGATGAACGCGGCGCCGCCGTGTATACATTTTGCGGAGCGCGCCTGTCCGTTTTTCTCGGAACCTACCTTACCGTAAATTACCAGCACTTTGTCTGATGGACATTTGCGGTAACGGGAGAGAATGGCAATAATAAGGGCTATCAGAATAACGACGCCCACCGCCACGGCTACAATAATGGTTTCCGGCATAATAATTTCCTCCATAAACTTTTAGAACCCGTCTGCATAAGATATTGCATGCGTCTTTTCGGCAAATTTTGCCGTTGACCGTATGGGAAAGCCTTTTCTTCAACAAAATTTGCTTGAAAATCTACACATAAATATTGTGAAGGCAGGTTCTTATATTTAAGCTTGTTTTAATTTACCGGCGGCAAATCCAGTCATAAACAAGCTTTTTTATTAAAATTACACACGAAGCACTGTTCTCGGATTATCCGTAAAATTTTGCCATTTTACTTCCTACCTTAATAATATTTGCTTCGGTATTTAAACAAGCAAAAAACCTAAGACAATTCCTTCTCCACCACAAGTATAGAGCCCGAAATAATATCCGTAACTCTTACGTGAACTCCGGTAGCGATCATTTCCGCGTCATTGCTTATTGCATCAAACTCCATAAACCTTTCGCCGCAGCTTATGTTTATTTTCCCGGAGCCGTTTCCCTTTGGTGGAATGGGAATGTAAACAGTGCCGCTTTCGCCGAGGAGATTTTTCATATTAAAGGTACCGTTCTGTGCCAGCTTAGATGACCACTGTATGATCTTCGCCACCAAAAGCATTGCCGCGAATCCCAGTACGGCCGCCAGAACAAGAGCCGCCCATTCGGGCATTCCGTTGGCAATGGCGGTAATGCCGCTCCAGCCGAAAATACATAAGAACGCGATAACGCTTTGTACCGACAGGAGCCTGAAATCCGCAATATCAGAGGGATTGCTTATATCATGACCTGACAAGTCGGCGCCGTCCGCCGAAATACCGCCGTCAACGCTTATGTCAAAATCCACATCGGGCATATCCAGCCCCGAGGTATCGCTGGGATTTATTCCCTCTCCGCCTTCGCCAAGACCCAGCAGCATCATTACCGTCTGTATGATAAGTATAAGCGAAGCGGGAACGGCTATGCAGTATAGAATCTGTTCAACAAGCTGTAAATTATTCCACCAATCGCTGAACCATGTCATAATAATTCCTTCTTCCTTTTTATGTTTTATGTGTATTTAATTTTAACAGTAAATTCTATTTACTGTTATTATACCACATTTCAAGCGGTTGTCAATATAAAACGTTGATTCCGAATCAAAATCAGCCAATTGCATAAAAAGAAAAAAATCCTTTGTATAAAATGTAGAAAATGAAAAAAACCTCTTGCACTTTTGCAAAAATAGTGTTAACATAGAAAGTAAATAAAATTTACTTTGGTTTTGAGTACTTATAGTAGAATTGAAGCGCGGGTATATTTTTTCAGCATATACTGCGGTTAAAAATGCTTGATAAAAGTGGTATGCGTAATCGGACGCTGCGTAGAAAAAGCGTAAGGAGGAAGTAAGATGAACAGAAGCGAGCTTGGAAGAAAAATAAAGGAAGCGAGACTGGCAAAGAAAATGACCCAGTCCGACGTTGCGGGAGATTTTATAACCAGAAATATGCTGAGCCAGATAGAAAGCGGTGCGGCGAATCCTTCTTTAAAAACTTTAGAGTATTTGACCTCGGTTCTGGATATTCCCATACAGACTTTGCTGCCGGACGGCAGGACAGCGGAGAAAGAGGAGGCGGAAAATACTCTTTACGAAATCTTGCTTGATATGAAGGAATTTTATTCGGAAGAAAATTACGTAGGGGCGGTCGAAACGGCAGAGCGGCTTTTTGATACGGCTCTTTGCGATGAAGCTTACGCCGTTGCCGCACGTTCATATATAAATATGTCATTGCGGAGCGAAAAAGAAAACGATTTTTCAAAATCCGCCGATTATGCGTACAAGGCTTACGAATACGCGGAAAAAGGGCTTTACGCTTCAAGGGATATAACTACCACTTCGGCGCTGCTGTTGAACAGGATAGCGGAGAAATTAAAAATTGAAAATTAAGCGGTTTTATCCTTATAAAAAGTTTTCGCCGTACGATTGTACGGCGAATTTTTTATAAATATTAGTGCTTGTTTGAAAATAGAGGGAATGACGTATTTTTGAACAGAAATGGTTAGCTTCAAGGAAAAAAACGCAGTCAAACTGTCGTTTGACGAGGCTTTTTGATGGAGAAAATGACCGTTTTGGGGGCGAAAAGACGGCGTTTCCGATTTTTCAAACAAGCCCTGTCCATGTTTCGGTTCTTTAAGCTTTCCTTTCCATACGCAGTTTAAATACCCGACCTTTGCACAAAAATGTTGAAATTTCCATTTATTTAGTGTATAATTTTTTATATTATTTTTTTTGGAGGAGAATTGACCTGATGGAATGGAATGACGGAAAAATCGCTGCAAATGGGCCAATCCGCATAACGAAAAATATGTGCGTTATCACGACGAGGAGTGGGGCGTACCGGTATACGACGATTAAAAGCTGTTTGAAATGCTTCTTTTGGAGTGTTTTCAAGCTGGTCTTTCATGGGAATGCGTATTAAATAAAAGGGAAGCATTCCGAAAAGCGTTTGACTGTTTTGATCCAAAAAAGGTGGCAGATTATGGGGGAGGATAAAGTTAATGAACTTTACGGTAATGGGGAAATAATCAGAAATAAGCTGAAAATAAAAGCGGCTGTCAATAACGCAAAAATATTCATTGAAATTCAGGAGGAATACGGCAGCTTTTCGAATTTTATACACGGATTTACGAACGGAGAGGTTATCTTTGAAACAGGAAAAGCAAGCTCCGATTTATCGGATAAGGTATCAAAGGAATTGAAACGAAAAGGAATGAAATTTGTCGGGACGGTAGTTGTGTATGCTTATTTACAGGCGATTGGAGTGATTTATTCCCATGAAGCGGGGTGTTTTCTGGAATATGCGGCAAATCGATTCGGTTATCACAGCTAACTTTTCATTTTATCCTTTGCTAAGAAATCGTGTAAAAAACGATTACAATATTAACATCGCATCACCGAAGCTAAAAAATCTGTAACGCTCCTTTATGGCTTCCTCATATGCCGCAAGGGTTTTTTCCCGCCCCAAAAATGCGCTGACAAGCATAATAAGAGTGCTTTCGGGAAGATGAAAATTGGTTATGAGTCCGTCTATAATCCTAAATTTATAGCCGGGGTAAATGAAAATTCCAGTGTCTGCGCTTCCCGCTGCCGTTTCTCCCGATTGCGAAGCCGATTCGAGAGTGCGGCAGCTTGTGGTGCCTACGGAAATTACCCTGCCTCCGTTTTGTTTGCACATGTTTATTTTATCCACCGTTTCCTGCGGGATCGAATAGTGCTCCACATGCATTTTGTGATCAAGGATATTGTCCTCTTTTACCGGCCGGAAGGTGCCTAAGCCTACATGAAGAGTAACATAAGCGGTATCCACGCCTTTTTCCTTCAGGCTGTCAAATACTCTTTGCGTAAAGTGAAGTCCCGCTGTCGGAGCGGCGGCGGAGCCTTCTTCACGGCAATAAACGGTATTGTATCTGTCTTTTTCCTTCAGCTTTTCTTTAATGTACGGAGGAAGCGGCATCTGGCCTATTCTGTCCAATATCTCAAAAAAGTTTCCTTTAAAGTTGAATTTCACAATACGGTTACCGCCCTCGACTGTGTCCAAAATCTCGGCGGAAAGCTCATCGGAAAATCTCACAACCGTGCCTGCTTTAAGGCGGCGTCCGGGACGTACCATTACCTCCCATCTGTCAAGTTCAATATGCTTAAGCAGAAGAAATTCCACGTTAACCCCAGTAGAGGGCTTTACTCCATAAATACGCGCAGGGAAAACTTTTGAATCGTTCAGCACAAGCAAGTCGCCTTTTTTCAGGTATCGGCATATATTATAAAAGCGGTCGTGAATTATGCCGCCGGTTTCGCGATCTATTTTCATAAGCCCGGAGCCATCGCGGGGCTCTATGGGAGTCTGGGCTATCAGTTCTTCGGGCAGATCGTAGTAAAAATCGGATTTAAGCACTTTTTTCCTCCTGATTCATTGCTTTAAAAAATAATTATATCATATCCTGACGCTGCTATCAATAGTCAATATTGTACAAATTTAAAATCGTAATATAAATTTTAAGGAAGTTTTTTTACAGCCTCTTGACAAAAGCGGCCCGTTGTGATATGATTTATTTTGGATAGAGGTGCGGTTTTGATCAGTACTTTCTGCGTCAACGGGTCTGTACGTTGCGGGAAGGAAAGGCAACGCCGCCGAAAAAGCGGCCGACAGAACCGAACCGCTTTTGGCTGCGGTGCCGAAAAGGGTCGCGGCTGTCATCACTGCGTCGGACGCGGATGGAGAGCTATCGGCAATATTGCCATGCGATATGTTTTCTTTTATCCGACCCGCTGCGTGTCGGTTTTTTTATTGTATTAAAAACCATTTTTTTAATTTTTAATTGGTTAAAAATATAAGCTCTGATAAGGAAGGAATACGGCTATGAAAAATTATAAGGTAGGCATTATAGGCGCCACGGGAATGGTTGGACAGCGTTTTGCGCTTCTCCTTGAGAATCACCCGTGGTTTAAAGTAACCGCTCTTGCAGCCTCGCCCCGTTCTGCAGGAAAAACCTATAAGGAAGCAGTGGGAGAAAGATGGCTGTTGGATAAGCCAATGCCCGAATCGATGAAAGGCATTGTGGTAATGGACGCCACGGCGGATATTGAAAAGATTGCGTCTGCGGTGGATTTCGTGTTCTGTGCGGTAGATATGAAAAAGGATGAGATAAAGGCTCTCGAAGAAGCTTACGCTAAGCACGAGTGTCCCGTAATGTCAAACAATTCCGCCAATCGCTTTACCGACGACGTGCCTATGATTATCCCCGAAATAAACGACGGTCATATTGAGATAGTTGAGTCACAAAAAAAACGTTTCGGCACCAAAAGAGGTTTTATTTCGGTAAAATCCAACTGCTCCATCCAGAGCTATGTTCCCGCGCTCAGCCCTCTCAGAAAATTCGGGATAAAGAATGTGCTTGCCTGTACCTATCAGGCTATTTCCGGAGCCGGAAAGACCTTTGAAACATGGCCAGAAATGGTGGATAACCTCATTCCCTATATCGGCGGCGAGGAAGAGAAGTCCGAACAGGAGCCCCTGAAGGTGTGGGGCAGAATCGACGGTGATAAGATCGTAAAGGCCGAGAGTCCCATTATTACTACCCAATGCCTGAGAGTTCCCGTTTCGGACGGACATTTTGCGGCAGTTTTTGTTAATTTTGAAAATAAGCCTTCCAAAGAGGAAATTTTGAATATCTGGAAGGATTTCAGAGGAGCGCCGCAGGAGCTGGAGCTTCCTTCCGCTCCCAAGCAGTTCATACACTATTTTGAAGATGAAGATATGCCTCAGACCAGACTGCACCGCAATCTGGAAAACGGAATGGCGGTCAGTGTGGGAAGACTGAGAGAGGACAGCTTGTTTGACTATAAGTTTGTCTGTCTTTCACATAATACGCTGAGAGGCGCTGCGGGAGGCGGAGTGCTGATGGCGGAGCTTTACGCGGCGAAAGGATACTTTGATTGAATTATTCGGAAGGAGAACTCTATATGAGTGACAATACCATATTTACCGGAGTGGGAGTTGCGATAGTGACTCCGTTTAACAAGGACGGTTCGGTGAACTACGATAAATTGGGAGAGCTTATAGAAGCCCAGATTGCGGGCGGCACCGATGCGCTGATCATTTGCGGCACCACAGGAGAATCCTCAACGCTTACCGACGAGGAGCATTTGGAGTGCATCAGATACGCCGTAAAAAAGAGCAACGGAAGAATTCCGGTTATCGCTGGCACGGGCAGCAACGATACCGCTTATGCCGTGGAAATGTCAAAGGACGCCGAAAAAGCTGGGGCGGACGCTCTGCTGTTGGTTACGCCCTATTACAATAAAACCTCGCAAAAAGGACTTATCGCGCACTTTACCGCCATAGCCGACTCGGTTAATATTCCGATAGTACTTTATAACGTACCTTCCAGAACGGGCTGTAAAATCGAAATTTCCACATATAAGGAACTAGCGAAGCACAAAAACATCAAAGCGGCAAAAGAGGCCTGCGGCGACATAAGCTTTATAGCACGGCTTGCGGCGGAAACCGATCTTGACATTTATTCCGGAAACGACGACCAGACGGTGCCCGTTATGTCTCTCGGAGGAAAAGGTGTTATATCGGTAGCTTCCAACATTATTCCCTCGGAAATGCACGAGATGGCGGATTATGCTTTAAAAGGCGATTTCAAAAAGGCGGCGGAATTGCAGCTAAAATATCTCGGTCTGTTAAACGCGCTGTTCTGCGACGTCAACCCCATTCCCGTAAAGGAGGCCATGAACCTTATGGGAATGGAGGTAGGCAATTGCAGACTTCCTTTGGTATGTTCGGAGGAAAGCAAAATCGAGCTTTTAAGAAATGAGCTTGGCAGGTTCGGACTTTTAAAATAATTTACGATGAGAGGACTTTTAAAGATGACGGATATAGCTATAACAGGCGCTTGCGGCAAAATGGGCAGGGTTATCGCTGAGCTTGTAAAGGAACGGGAAGATTGCAAAATCTGCGCCGGTATAGATATCAGAGGTGAAAGCTTTGATGATTTTCCCGTTGTGGAAAAGGTTTTCGACTTGGCAGAGGTTCCCGATGTTATAATTGATTTTTCCCACCCCTCTGCGCTGGAGGATCTTTTATCCTACTGTAAGATGAAAAACGTCCCCGTGGTTATTGCCACCACGGGATACAGCGAGGAGGAGATACAGAAAATCAAGCTGGCCTCCGGACAGATACCCGTATTTTTCACCTTTAATATGTCTCTCGGTATAAATCTTCTTGCCGATCTGGCCAAAAGAGCGGCGGATGTATTGGGAACACAGTTTGACGTGGAGATCGTGGAAAAGCATCACAATCTTAAAAAGGACGCTCCTTCGGGTACGGCGATAATGTTGGCGGAGGCGGTGAACGAGGTTTATGGGGGCGGTAAAAAGTATATTTATGACCGCCATGGGGTAAGAAAGCCCCGCGACAAAGAGGAAATAGGAATAAGCTCAATCAGGGGCGGCACCATTGTGGGCGAGCACGACATTATTTTCGCGGGGCACGACGAGGTTATTACTTTATCCCACTCGGCACAGTCGAAAGAAGTTTTTGCTGTCGGCGCGGTTAATGCGGCGCTGTTTCTTAAGGGGCAGCGCGCCGGGCTGTATGATATGTCCGATTTGCTCGGATAAAAAATGGGGTGAAATTTTAAAGGGTTTGATATTTCTTTCAAACATGCGGCGTTGATGCCGTTGCACTGATGCGCTGCCACTTCTCAAGATAAAAGGTGGATAAAAATATGACAGATATAAAAGTTTTTGAAGGTATTACCTTTGTTTCTTTTAACGAAAAATCGGGCGAGAAGCTCTCTGCTTTTGAGATATTCCGCAAGATAGGCGATAACGGGATTGATATTGATATGATTTCGATTGACCTGGCGTTGAGCGATAGCGTGTGCGTTGGATTTACGCTTTGCGACGATGATCTGGCGAAGCTGCTCCCGCTTACAAGGTCGAAAAATATTACCTTACCTGCCGTAAACTGCGGAAACGTAAAGTTTGTGATCAAATCGGAAGATATGATCAACTGTCCGGGATTCGCGGCAAAAATTTTTACGGCGCTTGATGACATTGGATGTGTTCCGCTGATGATAACTACCGCGGTAGATGAAATATCGATTCTGGTAAGGGACAGTGACAGCGCGGACGTAGGCAAGGCGCTGGAAAAGCTGTTTGAATAATCGTAAATTACAGTAATTTCTTTTGTAATCAAAAAGGAATTACTGTAATTTGTATAATTTTAATTTATAAATTGAATCCAAAACAAATAGTGTATCTATTGAATGATATTTGTTCAAATGAAAGGAAGATGTGAAAATGAAGGATAAGGGAAAACAATATCTTTTTGAAGAGGCTTCTGTTCCGAGATCGGTGCTTACTTTAGCGGTGCCTACCGTTATCAGCGCGCTGGTGATGGTTATTTACAATCTTGCGGATACTTATTTTGTGGGTATGCTGAACGACCCTATTCAGAATTCCGCCGTTACTCTTGCCGCACCTATACTTCTCGCATTTAACGCAATAAACAACCTTTTCGGTGTGGGAAGCTCCAGTATGATGAGCCGCGCTTTAGGTGCAAAGGATTTTGAAACAGTAGGCAAAAGCTCCGCGTTCGGGTTTTACTGTGCGCTTATCAGCGGTGTGGTGTTTTCCCTTATATATTCGTTTTTCAGCGGCTTTTTTCTCAATATGTTGGGCGCGGATGCGGACACCGCTTTTGCCACGGGGGAGTATCTCAAGTGGACGGTTTCTTTCGGAGCGGCTCCGGCTATTCTAAATGTGGTGATGGCTTATCTCGTAAGAGCGGAAGGAGCCACGTTGCACGCAAGCATAGGAACTATGAGCGGCTGTGTACTCAATATGATTTTGGATCCGCTGTTTGTGCTGCCTTGGGGGCTGAATATGGGTTCCGCCGGAGCCGGACTGGCTACGTTTATTTCAAATTGCTTTGCTTGCGGTTATTTCTTTGTACTGCTGTTTGTACGGAGAGGAAAAACCTATGTCTGCATTGATCCCAGAAAGTTCAAACCCAGCAAAAATATCGTTTTAGGCGTGTGTGGCGTTGGTATTCCCGCTTCAATACAAAACCTTCTTAATGTTACCGGGATGACGGTGCTCAACAACTTTACCTCTGTTTTCGGTCCTGACGCAGTGGCGGCAATGGGAATAGCATATAAGGTAAATATGGTGCCGATGAATATTTCATGGGGTTTTTCACAGGGCGTTATGCCGCTTATAAGCTATAACTACTCAAGCGGTAATTACAAGAGAATGAAAAAAAGCGTTGTTTTTACCGCAAAGCTTTCCGAAAGCTTCCTTATCGTAATGTCGGCTTTCCTGTTCGCATTTTCCGGAAGCGTTATAAGAATGTTTATGAACAATGATGCAGTAGTTGGATACGGGAGCGCTTTTCTTCACGGTATGTGTCTCGGACTTCCTTTTCTTTGTATGGACTTCCTGGCGGTTAATGTATTCCAAGCCTGCGGTATGGGAAAAAAATCGCTGGTATTCGCGCTGCTCCGAAAGATAGTTCTTGAAATTCCAGCGCTTATTGTGCTGAATTATCTGTTCCCGCTTTACGGACTTGCTTATGCTCAGCTTACTTCGGAATTGGTATTGGCAGCGGCGGCGGTAATAACTCTTTACGGAATGTTTAAAAATTTTGGCGAAAAATCCGTGAATGAAAACGAGGCGCTGCTTTCAAAAGAAAATGAAACGGAAGCGGCTGCGGAGGATGAATCCGAGTCAATGTCCACTGAAAAAGAAGAGTTATACTG
>Ga0137308_102454_pt1 | contig 12354 bp, 5 predicted proteins | sample Inofrocosms_June_FD_97181 | JGI IMG/M metagenome (GOLD analysis project Ga0137308, IMG submission 97181) | Mouse cecal microbial communities from Vienna, Austria - N-Acetylneuraminic and N-Acetylglucosamine D2O microcosms_June | ecosystem: Host-associated > Mammals > Digestive system > Large...
TTATGACTTTGCCGCCATCATCTGTTCGAGAAGAAGATCGTCCTTGAATTTACACTGGCTTCTGTCGTAGAAAACATCGGTGATATCCCAAAGAACGGGGCAAAGCTGTCTGTCATACGCTTCCTTGGTTACGGAGGAAAGGAAAAGCCTGATTGTTTCGGGGGTTTTGTTACCTGTGGCAACGCCGTATTCGCCTATAATTACGGGAATTCCCTTGTCGATAAAGGCGGTTTTCAGTTTGTCGAGATTCTCCTTAAGGAAAGCCACGTCTTCTTCGCTGCCCCATTCGGACTGCGCTTTTCCCCAGGAAACATCTTCCTCTATGATACAGAAGGTGGAGGGAGTATAATAGTGAACCGAAACGGCGCAGCGGTTCTCGCTGTCGGTGGGCATTACAAAAAGCGGGTCGCAGGTAAGATCAATATCCGTATTGTAGCCCGCGATAAGAAGGTGACGCTTGGGGTTGTTTCCGCCTGCGGCGCGAACTATATCCACAAATTTCTGATTTATTTCGTTCAGAAGATTGAAGGAATCGGCTTTCCCGTCCGTGCTGCCGCTCCATCTGCTCCACATTGACTCCCAGCCGCCTTCCTCGTTAAGGGACTCAAACATAAGCGTGTCGGGGTAATCCTTAAATTCTTCGGTGATTTGCTCCCAGATGCGGGTGTATTTTTTCATACACTCTTCTTTTTCGGTGGGGAACTTGCTGAACCAGCCGTTGTCGTAGTGAACGTTGACAATGGCGTACATTCCGCTTTCAAGTGTCCAGTCGGTGATCTGCTTTACTCTTGCCATATAGTCGGGATGAATGGTGTAGTCTTCCTCCATAAGGTTAGACCACGCGACGGGTATTCTGAGTACGCCGAATCCGCAATCAGCGTAGCCTTTAATTATTTCCCGGGTAATTATCGGACTGCCCCATGCGGTTTCGTAGCCCGATACGCCGTTATCCTTGCTTATCCAGCTTCCGCAGGATTCGAGAGTGTTGCCCAGATTGATGCCAAGCCCCATATCTCTTACCAGTTCCATGGTGGTTATTTCCCTCATGGATTCCCCTTTTGAGCAGGAGGTGGAGGTGAAAAGCATTACTGGTACCATAAGCGCCGAAATCAGCTTTTTAATTTTCATTTTCTGCTTTTCCTTTCATAATACAATAATAAGCACAAGATAAGTGCCCCAAATAAATCACTTTTTAAATATAATTGATATAAGATCAAAAAGATTTCTGTCGTCAAACACATGAGCAAACCACTCTTTATAGGGGTGATTCACCTTTAAAAATACGCTGTGACGACCGCAGACATTTTCCACCACCGCTTTATATTCGCCGTCATGTGTGCCTATTTCGCAAACGCCTATTTCCTTCCCGTTCTCATCGTCGCCGTCTATCATTATATGAATCTCGGCGGGACAGCCTAAGCCCGTTACTAAAGCGGAAAATTCCATGGTTTTGCTGGAATAGTCGTCTCCGAAATCGAAATATTTGAAGCCTATCACGCTTCCCGTTTTTATGTTGGTAACAACACGGGTAAAGCTGTCTTTTTCGGTGACAAGGCACTTGCCCTTAAGAACGCAGGCAATCTCAGCGGGGGTTATCTTATAGGGGTTCAAAGACTCCTCAAAACCCAACGAGGTCATTTCTACCTGGGGTATGGTGCCGTCGGGGAGTATTTCTATCTTTTCGGCACAGGCGCGGCGGGACATTATGCTGCCGTTGGTCATTCTGTGGTAGAAGACATACCACTGTCCGTTTATCTGACAAACGGAGCCGTGATCGTTTCCGCCGGGGTAATCTATTCCGTTGTCAATAATGGTTCCCATATGCTTGAAGGGTCCCTTTGGGCTGTCCGAAATGGCGTATTCGAGGCGGCTGCCTATTCTCGGAGAATAAATAAGGTAATATTTTCCGTTGATCTTTCGGGGTGAGCTTGCCTCAAAGAAACAGGCGGGATCGGTGCCTTTGGGGATCATATCCTCTATATAGGAGCCTTTTATTATTTCGCACATATTTTCGGGGTTAATCTCGTTAAAATGGGACTTTTCAAAGCCGTAATATATGTATACTTTTCCGTCGTCGTCCACTAAAACGCCCGCGTCATTGAAAATACCTTCGTCACCCGCATCCGCTTCGTCATAGCGGTAGTTATCCAGAAGCTTAAAGGGTCCTTCCGGTCTGTCGCTTACACCCACACAGCCCTTAGACGCAACAATATAGGCGTAAAGGTAATATTTTCCGTTATTGCATACAACGTCGGGGGCAAAAAGCTCACGATCCGTCCATGGTGTGTCGGAGTCATGGTCGCGATCGGGGCGGGTATGGAAGCTGTCTCCGTGACACTGCCAGTTATTCAGATCGTTTACGGAAGCCGACCATACCTTGAGCTTGAAATCGCAAAAGCTTTCACAGCTTACGCGGTCGTGAGAGCCGTACAGATACACTCGGTCGCCGAACACCCTCGGCTCACCGTCGGGAATATATTCCCAGAGGGGAAGAATAGGATTAGGCATATCGTTCTCCTTTTTTGTTTATTTAGTTTATTTTTTTGACTTTATAAAATTATTGTATCATATTTTGTTTTTTTAGGCAACAGATTTTTTGAATTAGAAAAAATTTTTTAATTGCAAAAAAACAAAACATATATTTTTTCGCATGGTTAATTTATCACACATATTATATTTTTACAATAAAAAACTCTCATTGGAAACATAAAATGTTTCCAATGAGAGCATAAACGGATATTCTAAAGGTTTATAAAGCGTCTTCAATAATATAAAAACAGAATTGTTACATATAAAAAAGGAATAACAAAATTTGTTTTAGGATAAAAATATTTTGTGCAAAATTGCCAAAAACCATTTGAGGATTTTTATTGTTCAACTGTTTTTATCATAAAAGCTGAATGTAACGTATTGTATTTATTTTTTACTTTCCCTATCGTTTCTTAAATGAACAGATTTTTTGGATTTTTTTCTGTTTGAGCCAATGATTGCGGCAATGGCAATCGCAACTACCGCGACAGCGAGAATTATAAGCACTATTATCCAGGGAAGCAGGTTTCCGTCGCTGTTTTGAGAATTGTCCGAAGCTTCCGAACCATCGGCGGTAGATGATGTATCATCTTCGGATTGAATATCCGAAGGCTGTTGTGTGTCCGATTCATCGCTTTGAAGCGGGGTGGAGGTATCGTCGGAACTCTGTTCGGTCTCCTGTGAATCGGAGGTTTCGGCTGCCGTCTCAGTGGCGTCGTTAACCTGCGTTTGGGTTATATCATCGGTATTATCATCGGCTGATACCGGAGCGTTTACAGGTACCAACATTCCGATTGCGTTTTCAATAATAAGAAGAGCTTCGTCTATTCTCTCTTGTTCCGCTTCATCGTCCATAAGCAAAGCCTTTGCTTTCTCCACTGCGTCCCTTAAGCTTCGGTAGCTGCTTTCGCTGTAATTCGATTTTTTATACAGCTCCGCTCTGGATACCGCTTCGGTAAGCGCTTTTGTATCCGCGCGGGAGAAGCTTTCTCCTTCCACGGGAATAGCGGGGACATTTTCCTCGGAGGATACGGTTACTTTTGTGTCGCCCGCCCCGGTAATTGTTTCCGTCGGTGTTGTGACAGGCAGTGTGGTTTCAGAGCCGGAAACGGGGGAAGTCTGTGAAGGTGATGGCGTCTGAACGGGCTCGGTGGCGGCGGTTGTGGTTTCGGGAACGGAAAAATCGCCGGATCCGCCGCCGTAGGAAGGTCCGCCGGGCGTGGTGGCTTCACCTTCAGTTGCCGAGGTTATCCTTACGGCATTATCGGGATATTCAACGCCGATATCCTGAACCACCAACTCGGTGCCTCTCACAAATTTAAGGGAATCCTTGATCACTTTTATATCTGCGTAGCAGTTATCTCCCGTTATTCTGACATATCCCAGCGAAAGAACGGGATTTTCTTTATCGAAAAGGGGAGAGGTGCCCGCGATATAAATATTGAGCGTGCCGGTGTCCTTATTGAATCTGCCTTCCGCTATCTTTGAGGAAAGTGACGTATCGGGGACAAACTCCGGTGCTGCTTCTTCGGAGCCTAAAACCGCCGAAAGGCTTATTTGAAGCGACGCTATTTCTTCCTTGGCCGCCTGGGGAAAAGTAAGTATTATTTCCGCGTGCTTTCCGCTTTGTTTAAGCTCGACGGTTCCCGCTTCTGCCGCAAAAACGTTAAAAGACATCAAAGCGGTAAAAGCAATCGCGACGATCAGCGATAAAAGCTTTCCGAAAGGCTTTTCTCTTAACATATTCATATTCTGATTATCCTTTTACGAAAGATTTATTTAGGCAACGCCGCGCAATGACCGCCTGACGGCTTTGCGTGCGGCTTGCTTGCATATTTTCTGTAATCTTGCACAAATCCTCCTTGAAATACGCCGGTATTCCTAAGTCGGATTTATACAAGATGACGAAAAACCTGACGTCGCAATCCACACACAATCATTGTGCGGTGTTGCCCTTATTTAAAATTCAATATCCGGAAGTTTTTCGGGCATTTTCTTGAACAGCGAATCGCTTACGAGCCTTTGTCCCTCATTGGTGAGAGCGTTATTTACACGGTAAAGCTCAGCTCTTACGCTTAATATGCTTTCCAGAGAAATATTGTCGTTGGGTTCTATCCAGTATATCCAAGTACCCTCGGCAACTTCCTGAATGGGTCCGTTGTCGGGAACCTCCGCTAAAATAATCTGCTGAGCCATAAGGTTGCCCTCGGCGTCAACGCCGCCGACAATGCTGCCGTTCTGATCGAACAAAAGCACCGCGTTGTAAGCGGGATTTCCCTTATACTTGCCGGTGAATATCACGGAGCCTTCGGGAATAACATCGTTTTCACCGTCGCCGTACTTATACGCTTTTGCGAGCTTACCTATTGCGGGTATGCCGTCGGCGGTGGTTAAGAAATCTATGTTGTCTCCGGTAACTCCCAATACGTCAAGCTCTTCAACGGAGATTACGCTGCCCGAACTGTCGGGGAGAACAAGCTTGACGGCGTCGGCTCTGTATGTGCTTACATATTTGCCTTCGGCGTTTTCAAAGTATACGGTGCCGCTTCCTCCGAAGCTACCGGAAGCCGCTTCTATCCATTGGCCGCTTTCGTCTCTTACTTCAATAATGAATTTTTCTATCGGGTTTTCGCCGCCTGCGGTATATTTAAAGCCGGATACGGTAAGCACCTGATTGAAATCGAGTACTATCTCGGCGTTAGCTCCGAGCGTTCCCTCATATACGGTATCTTTTCCGTCAATAGCGTAGGTCAGCGGGTCTTCAGGTTTGGGAGCACATGGCATATCGTCCGTTCCATCCGAAATCGGAGGAACTTCCGAGGCGGTGATATCATTGGCGGATATGGACCAGTAGGTTTTGTCAAAGCTTCCGTCATTCTCAATCTTTATAGGTTCGAGAGTTTTTACCGCCGAACGGTTAAGATATTTGTCTATAAGGGTTATTTCGTAAAATACAACTCTGTTGTTTACGGTTGTAATAATGTCGGTGAAGCTGTTTTTAACGGTGAAGCCCGCCGTTTCTCTGACCTGTTCACCGCCGGATATCATACAGCGCACTATTTCATAGCCCAATATTTCTTCTTCGGAAATATTTTCCGAAGTCAGAGTAATATTCACACGGGAAGGATCGCCGCTGTCGGTTACGGCAATCGTATCCGATCCTACTGCCTGTACGCTTCCGCTTGTTCCAAGACTTCCGTTGCCGGGATTTTCCATTCTGTATACGCGGGAATCGTCGTCGGAATAATAGAGCGCTCTTGTTTCCTTTTCAAACTGACTCGCGTAGCTTACAGTCTCGCTGTCGGGCACTTTGCCCCAGCGCTCAAAGAACTCAAGAAGATTCTTTTCCGCCGCCGCGCAGGCCAAGCGCATTATGCTCTGATCGGCGCCCCCGCCGAGAGTGAGCGCAACTCCGCCGGGAGCGGGTGCAATGGATACGTCGCGTGCGTAGCTGTCAACTCTGGCGAAGAAGAGACTCTGAAGCTGCTCGGTGCGGTCTTCGTAGGTCTTATAGTTATAATCCTTGTCATAAGCCGAACGGAGCTGCCAGTACATACCAAGCTGCGTAAACACGTTGGAGGCGGAACCCGTAGTGTTGGATGTTACCTTCTCATAAATCTTGTCATATTTGAATCTTACGCTCGTGTTGCTGTCCTTTGCCTGAGCAAGCTGAGCAAAATAGTTGTTGGTGACCTCCGCAACGGCATAGGCGCCCTGGTTTATACAGTGACCTATTTCATGTGCGATACCCCAACCGAAGTAGCGCCCGCTTTCATAACGTCCGTTTTCATCGGCAACAACCGGAGTGCAGTTAACCATGCCGGCGCATTCGTTCCACTCTATGCCTATGTGATTTCCCGCAGCGTACATAAACGCTCCGCTGAACATTCTCTGATAGCGTATATTAAGATGCTGCTTCGGGAACCTGTCAAGTTCCTTTTCCGCATTGACGTTTAGACCCTTATGCTGATAGAAAAGCTCCATCATTTCTTCCATGGCTTTCATGGAGTCGACTATCTTTGCCGCTTTATCCTCGGTGCTTCCCGTACCCGCTCCGCTCAATATCTGTTTTGCGGGCAAGGACATAAGCATTGTGTCAAGCATTATATCGGAGGCGCCTAAAATACAGTTTCTCTCGGCAAAGTCGAATTTATTGACATTTGAGTTGGAAGAACCTTTATGATGCTCGTTATGCAGAGATTCCATCTGCCCCACATATGTTTCCAGCTCTTCCACATATGCCGAAGTGCGCTCAAGCTTTTCCGCCTCTTCGGTTACTCCGTAAAGATCAAGCTTAGGCACCGATACGCCTCCGCTTACTCTTACGGCGCAGCGCTCTTTTGCGTTATTTCCCGTATACTGGATATACAAGGCTCCACCCGATTCCTCGTTAACCGTCCAAAGCTTGGGTATATCGACAACGTTCATGCCTACTTTAAGCGAAGCTACCGTTTTGGCTACGGAACCGGATTCGGCATGATACTGTGTCGCCACAATCTGAAGATTCGTGAGATCGCCTGTGTTTTTAAAGTTGTGTCCCACATAAACGGTTACGCTGTCGCCCGCCGCAGCGGTTACGCCCAAAGGCTGCCACGCGTTAAGGCCGCCGAAGCCCCTTCCAACGTCATAAGTGCTGATGGAGGTATGCACGTTAACGGCTTCTCTCAGCCCTACACAGTTAAGAATGTTTTCGGCGTCGATAAGTTGACGTTCGAGAGCGTCAATATCTGGATTAAGCTCTCCGCTTATCTTGTCGGGAGTATTCAGACGCGCTCTCAAAGCGTCGATGGTTTCCTGCGTCACTCCGTCGGCGAGGGTGGTGTGCAGATCGTCGGTAAACAAAGCGTTTATATCGTCAACTATGGTGTCGTAATTGTAAAAATACACTTCAGATATATTTATGTCGCCGCTGGCGAGATATCTGGCAAGACCTATCTGTATACGCTTTATCTGCGCTTTTTTGGGAAGATTTATCAGATAGTAGAAGCGGCCGTTTTTATCCGTCTTCCTTGACAACGAAGCCTGATTTCTGCCTAATGAGGTCAGATTTCCATCAGCGTCCCAGTAATTGATTTTTATGTACGAATAGTGAAGGTCGTTAGGCTCAAATTCCTGGAAAGCAATGGTCTGAATTGTGTATTCTTTGTCAAATTCGTAGAAAAGTCCGTGATTGCCTAAATTGTTGAAACCTCCGTCGTCCCATGTCGCACGGTAATAATGGGAGTCAAAATCATGGTCAACGGTACCCCACGCGGTTTTTGCTTCCGTATCGAGAGGGCTGTCTTTCATAGTGGCGTAATTATGAGACGCGGATATAATGTGAGCTCCCTTTTCGCCCGCTTCTCCCGTATTTATAAGGAAGTATTCTGGCATTTCCGCGGGATCTCTATCCGTGGTAGTTGCCGATACGGTAAGAGAGGGACTTCCCTCGCCTATATCGTTAACGCCGGTAACGTAAACAAAATATTCGGTAAGTGTTTTTAACCCGCTTACGGTATAGCTTGTGCCGGTTACGCCCTCTGTCTTAATATATTCGTCCGTACCGCTTTCCTTATAATAAACATTATAAGTTTCCGCGTCCTCCGCTTTTTTCCATGAAAGCTTTACGGAATTGAAGGCTCCCGCTGCGTTTAAGCCGTCAACCTTTCCGGGTTTTGAAGTAGCCTTGGGAATAACGGTTATAGGATCGCAGTATCCGCTGCGCCACGCTCCGTTAACCGACTGCACGCTTACGGTGTAGGGAGTGCCGTTTTCAAGCTTGCCCTCGGAGAAAGAGCTTACGTTTATGGAATTGCCCGTCACCTTTTTAATATCGGAAACGCCGTCAAGCTCGATCTTTACCTCGTAACCGGTAACGTTCCGGCAGCCGTCCCATGTCAGGACAAATGACTTGTTTCCTGGCTCACCCTTTAAATTTTCGGGAATATCCATATCGGGTTCCGGAATTCTGTTTTCCATTCCGTTGACAAACTCTACATATGAAATTTCTGCCAAATCGGTATTTTTTACCATGCCGACAATTTTTATGGTTATTTTCTTAACCGCCACCTGATCACCCAGATTGATATGTATGTTTCCGCGGCTATCCTGCTCAACCGTTACGCTGTCGGTATCGAGAAGGTGATGAACTCCGTTTTCGATAACCGCAATCTGAGTATATTCCTTGCCGCCTTCGGTATAAACAATGTCCACCGTTGCCTTTGAAACGGGGTTTTCTTCCGAACAGCCTATAACTATTCCGTCGGCGTCGGTTGCGTTGCCTTCCGCGTCAATGTCAAATATCAGGGATACGGGATTATCTTCGGAAATGCTTTCTCCGTTTTCGGGAGAAAGGGTAATGCTTCCCTCCTTGGTCAAAAGCTCTTCAAAGCTTCCTCGTATCTCCGTGCCTTCACCCGCCGAAGGCTTTATTACGGAAGAGGAAATAACGATCTCGGGCACCGCGATGGTGCCTTCGGTATTATAACCCTTTGCCAAATATTCAAGGTCTACCAGATCGACCTTTCCGTCCCCGTTAAGGTCTCCCACATTCAAACCGGAATCAATGCTGTCCAGGAGGGTTGTTTTATCGCTGCCGTCAATGACTCCGTCGTTATTGACGTCGCCTATAAGAAGGGTTCCGGGATAAGCGAATCCCTGTTCGTATGCAATTCCCTTAAGAAAATCGGTGGTCAGCCGAACGGAACTGGCCTGTCGGGTTACGCTGATAGTCTGAGTGTAATCCGCAAACCCGTCGGCGGACAACTTTAGGGTATAATCTCCGGGAGCAAGTCCCTTAAAGCTTATTTCCTTCTCGTTTTCTTCGTCGGCATTAAGAGTCAATATCTTTGTCATGCCTCCGGACAGCTCCGCAGTAAATTCAACGGGGCTTTCAAGCGGCAAAGCGGGGGATACGGATACATTAATCTGACCCGTACCTTCCGTTTTTTCTTCTGACGTTTCGGCAAAGAGCGCCGGATCCCGAAGCGGGAGCAGCAGGAGAGATAAAGCCGAAATGACAGACGCTAAAGTAATAACGGTTTTTTTCATAACGCTTCTCCTTTTATTTTTATATGTGTATGAAAGAACGCTCTGTGATCCTACTTGCGTTCTTTTGTGAACAATACGGTAGTAATATGTGTAAAAATTTTAACATATCCTGGTAAAAAAAGCAATAGATTTATTAAAAAAAGCCAGGAAAAGACGAAAATTTGTTATTGACAATTTTATTGAAAGATGCTATAATAACCTTATTGAATAAGAAAAGCTATGAAGGAAAGAGTAGCCTTTGCGGAACAGCCAGAGAAGGAAGCGTTTGGTGGAAGCTTCCCATGGAAAGCGAGGGTGAAGACCGCTCCTGAGCCGCAGTGCCGAAGGTACAGTAAGCGCTGCCGTATTTCTGCGTTAAAGAATAGGATTTGTTGGAATCCGAGAAGTGAAAAATCAAGGTGGAACCGTGCATTTCATGATTAGTATGCACCCTTGACGATTGCAAAGCAGTGATCGTTATGGGTGCTTTTCTTATTCAAAAAAACGAGGTTGCTCCCCAAATTAATAAGAGTAAGAAAGGAAAAACGTATCATGAAAGTAATTTATCTGGACGGAGAAGTAAGAAACGCCGAAGGAAAGGAGGCATTGGAGATCATAAGACACAGCGCCGCCCATATTCTGGCTCAGGCGGTTAAACGTCTGTATCCCTACGCAAAGCTTGGCTACGGCCCCGCCAATGAAAAAGGCTTTTATTACGATATGGATTTAGGCGAAGAAAAACTGTCGGAGGAGGATCTGGAAAAGCTGGAAAGGGCGATGAAAGAAATTATTTCGGAAAACCTGCCCGTAAAACCTTTTGTTCTTCCACGCGAGGAAGCGATGAAGCTTATGAAGGAAAAGGGAGAGGACTATAAGGCGGAGCACATCGAAGACTTGCATCCAAACGAAAAAATAAGTTTTTATCGACAAGGGGAATATATCGATATGTGTCGGGGCCCTCATGTAACTCATACCAAAGCGGTTAAGGCATTTAAGCTGACGGGAATTTCGGGCGCCTACTGGAAAAGCGACAGCGCAAATAAAATGCTTACCCGCATTTACGGTACCGCCTTTTTATCTGAAGAAGAACTGAAAAGACATCTTGAAATGCTCATTGAGGCCGAAAAGAGGGATCATCGAAAATTGGGAAAGGAAATGGAGCTGTTTATGCTCAGCGAGGAGGGTCAGGGCTTTCCCTTCTTCCTGCCCAACGGAATGATAATAAAAAACGAGCTTATAAGATATTGGCGCAAAATACACGAGGAAAACGGCTACCGGGAAATCTCAACGCCCATTATGCTCAACCGCCGTTTATGGGAGACCAGCGGACATTGGGAGCATTATCAGGATAAAATGTACGTCTCGGAGATAGACGGGGAAACGTTCTGCATAAAACCCATGAACTGCCCCGGAGGAGTACTGGTATACGGGAGCAGACCCCGCAGCTATAAGGAGCTTCCCATAAAACTGGGCGAGCTGGGTCTTGTCCACCGCAACGAGCTAAAGGGTACCCTTCACGGACTTTTCCGCGTTCGAGCCTTTACCCAAGACGACGCACACATATATATGAGCAGGAGTCAGGTAAAAGAAGAAATAGCAAACGTGATAAACCTTATTGACAGCGTATATGAAAAATTCGGTTTTTCCTGCACACTTGAGCTGTCTACCCGACCGGAAAACAGCATGGGAGCGGACGAGGACTGGGAATTGGCGGAAAACAGCTTAAAGGAAGCGCTTGAACAATGCGGGAGAGATTATTCGATAAACGAGGGAGACGGAGCGTTTTACGGCCCTAAGATAGATTTTCACCTAAAGGACAGTCTTGACCGCACATGGCAGTGCGGTACGATACAGCTTGATTTTCAGCTTCCCAAAAACTTTGATCTTTACTATATTGATGAAAAAGGAGAAAAGAGACGTCCGATTATGATACACCGCGTATGCTTCGGGTCGGTGGAAAGGTTTATAGGGATACTCACCGAGCATTGCGCGGGATGTTTTCCGTTCTGGCTGGCGCCGCTGCAGGTAAAAATATTAACGGTAACAGAAAGCGCGGAGGATTACGCGATAAATGTGTATGAGAAAATAAGAAAGGCGGGAATAAGGAGCGCAATAGACAAACGGCGGGAAAAGATCGGTTATATGATAAGAGAAGCGCAGTATAAAGAAAGAGTGCCTTTTATGGTGATAATCGGCGAAAAGGAAAAAAACAGCGGATTGATTTCAGTTAGGAACAGAGATACTGGAAAAACCGAAAACGCAGTGTTGGAGGAATTTATTGAAAAGGCTTTGAAGCTCATGGATTGTTGAATATAAAAAAATACCCGTTGAAAACTTGCGAGAGATGTCAGCGGGTAATTTTTATGTCTTTTTATAATCAAGCGGAGAAAATAAAAAATGAAAAATTTGAAAAAATATTTAGAAAAGTATTGACATATCATAAATTTTTTGATATAATATCAGCGTTGTAATTTTAAGCAAAATGATCCACTAGCTCAGGCGGCAGAGCACCTGCCTTTTAAGCAGGGTGTCCCGGGTTCGATTCCCGGGTGGATCACCATTCCTTAATATAAGGAAATCAGTGTAATTTTAAAATGCACTGACATCTGTGCGCCAATAGCTCAGTTGGTTAGAGCAACCGGCTCATAACCGGTCGGTCCGGGGTTCGAGTCCCTGTTGGCGCACCATTATTGAAGGATGTTTTCCTTCAATAATAGGGGTGTGGTTCAATGGTAGAATAGGGGTCTCCAAAACCTTTGACGTGGGTTCGATTCCTACCACCCCTGCCATCTTTCACTGACAAAAAAGATATCATGC
>Ga0137308_102455_pt1 | contig 12347 bp, 7 predicted proteins | sample Inofrocosms_June_FD_97181 | JGI IMG/M metagenome (GOLD analysis project Ga0137308, IMG submission 97181) | Mouse cecal microbial communities from Vienna, Austria - N-Acetylneuraminic and N-Acetylglucosamine D2O microcosms_June | ecosystem: Host-associated > Mammals > Digestive system > Large...
TCGATGACAGTGCCGCCCCCTGCTACGATGCCCACGTGACCGCTTACTACGATGATGTCTCCCGCCCGGAGGTCGGAGAATTTGCTGATGCGGGTATATTTGCCTACGTTTCTCCAGCCGGAGGAGGTGATATAGCTCTGGCGGACGCCTACCTGGTTCAGGCACCAGTAGACAAAACCGGAACAGTCAAAGGAGTTGGGGCCTTTGGCGCCCCAGACGTAGGGGCAGCCCAGCTTGGAGCTGGCTACGCTGATGAGAGCGGCTGCACTTCCGCTGGCATTTCCGGTATTGGGGATGCTGCCGCCGCTGGATTTGCCGCCGGAGGTCTGGTTGCGGTTACTATTGTTGCTGCTGTTCTGGCGGGGAGCATTGGCGGGTGCCTTCTTGGCATCGCCGCTGGTGAGCATGGCCATGGTCTGGGCACCTACCAGACCGTCGGCAGACAGATTGTTGGTACGCTGGAAAAGCTTTACGGCATTTTCCGTGATCTCCCCATAGTAGCCGGTGGCATTGGCAGTATTTAAATACCCCAGCTTGCCCAGCATTTCCTGAACCTTTCGGATGCTCTCACCGCTGTCTCCCAGGCCAAGACCATTGGGCACTGCCTCATCACTGTTGAGCACCATCCGGGTAGAGGGGCCCAGAAAGCCGTCTACCACCTGGTCGTTCTTGGACTGGAACTGTTTGACGGCCATCACTGTGTCCAGGCCGTAGTTACCGTCCGGCTCGGAGGTCATATATCCCAGAAGCTTTAAACGTTTCTGGGCAGCCAGAACCACATCACTCTTCTCCCCGAAGGTAAGCATGTTGGGCTTGACTTCCTCGCTGTAGAGAAGATTCATGGTCTTACGGCCTACCTTGCCGTCTTCATCCAGTCCATTGACATTCTGCATCTTCTTGACTGCTTCTTCTGTGCTGTCTCCGAAATTGCCGGTAACCAGATCCTCACTGGCCAGATATCCCATCTCATAGAGACGGACCTGGATCCGGCTTATATCGTCACCCTGGTCCCCATGCTGGGCCGCGTAGTATCTGGCATCTGGGGAAAGTATGGCCTGAAGGGTCTCCGGGCCTACGATGCCGTCCTGGGCCAGCTTGTTCTGGCGCTGGTAGATCCGGACCGCGTTCTGGGTCACTTCACCGTAGTTCTCCGTAGGTTCATCATTGTCCATAAAGCCCAGATCCATGAGCCGCTGCTGGAGTCTGGTCACCACCGGATGCTTCATACCCACCCTCAGATAATCGGGGATCGGCTCTGTGTACTCCGCCTCCACCCCTTCCACGGATGGCAGAACCGGGCCGTCGGGAGTCAGGGCCATGACCGTCTCGTCAGCAGCAATGGATGGCAGAGTCTCCTCCATCAGAATAATCTCCGGCATTGTGGTTTCAGCTTCTGTCTCCACCGGAGACGGCGTGCTGCAGCCGGTCAGAGCAGCGGCCATGCCGACAGCCAGCAGAATGGCCGGAAAACCATGGGCAAAATATGATAACTGTGCAGACGGGCGGAAAACCGGATAAGAAAGGGTGCTGCATACCCGCTTTTCCATGCATAAGTGTTTTTCTGTCTGGTCTGACACGGAGCCGACGGGCTGGGGGTTGTTAGTGCTCCTTCTGAAAAATGATCTGTGCAGAAACATTATGTGTATTCCTCGCTTCCTTTTACTGCTGGCCTGGATTGTCGAATACTGTCTATTCTAGCACAAGGGGCAGACTTATTACAAGAAGATCATGGAGGGAAATTTCTTTCAAAATTATTAAAGGGTAACAGTTCAGATACCCCTTGAACTGTTACGGCATCTGCCCATTAAAAACCGCTGCGCGATAGAGCAGATGCCCTCCGACCACTACGTTTTCGCGCGGTCAGCGCAGTCAGTGCGCAGACCTGTTACTATTTCACCCGTGTCCGGCCAGAAGAAGCTGATAATTAACAACGTCCAGATACTTCCCGAATTTTATCCCCACTTCTTTCAGCACGCCGCTGTATACAAAGCCGAATTCCTCATGAAGTGCGATACTGGCCTCATTCCCCCTGGTGATGACTGAGATCACCGTATGAATGTCATTGCGGGCACGGGCCTCAGCCAGAATAGCCTCCATCAGGCGGCGTGCAATGCCGCGGCGCCGGTAGGCCGGATCTACATAGAGGGACAGCTCCACCGTCGCGTCATAGGCCTCCTTGCTCCGGTAGGCAGACAAGGAAGCATACCCCACTGCCCGGCCATCCATCTCGGCCACCAGCAGCGGATGATTCCCCTGATTGTGTTCCTGAAACCAGACCATCCGGTCCTCCATGGATCTGGGATCAATGTCAAAGGTAGCTGTACCATGTTCCACTTCATAATTATAAATTTCCCGCAAATATGCCACATCCGATTCTGCAGCGGTCCGGATCTGCATGATGGCTCCTCCTCTGGTTCATAAATGTACTGCCGACATCTTACAACTGTTACTCCATTTCCTTATTATACTTTAAAAACTTTACGTTTCCAAGCCTTTTGCCCCGAAAAACCCGGCCGCAAACAAGAAAAGGGTTACTGGTAGACGATTACCAGAAATTTCCGGCGCAAAACGGCAAAAGTTTCCATGGGGCTTTCTCGTTTTATCCGGGTTAAGCTGCTGTTCTCGGCCAGATGGTTTTTCTCGGCCGGCGGATACCAGCTCTGGAAGGAAGCTCCCCCCGGACCCCCCACGGACAATAACTCTAATCGTTACTATTCACGGGGGGCATCTTCTTGTCCGGCTCCGCCGGACAAGAAGCATCGGGCGTCCGCCTGATGTGGAAAACTGGACGAAAACAGTCTTGCAAGCGAGCTTGACGTCTGTTTTTGTCCAGTTTTCCCCGCCCCGTGAACTGTAACCTCTAATCCGTTAGTATTTCATAATTTCCAATCCCAAATATTGACAACCGCTTATCCTCCCTCGTATAATGTTTATAAATAATGGCTGCATAGTCTGCGTCAAATCTGCCGCAGACTTATTCCGGCCACAAAACTGGAGGATACCAAGAGATGAAAAGTATTCGCACTAAAATCACCATGTGTTTAATGCTGACTGTCCTTGCAGCACTAATCCTGGTAGGAACAGTCAGTATCTCACTGGACTACACCAACACCAACGCCATCGTGAAACAGATGATGAGCGAAAGTGCCACTCTGGCGGCCGGAAGGGTTGAGCAGGAACTGACTGCTTATAAGAATGTCGCCATGGACACCGGGTGTATCCCGCAGCTGTCCGACCGCAGTGTATCTCTGGATGAGAAGCGTTCCATCATTGATCAGCGTATTAAGATGCATAATTTCCAGAGGGGCAATATCATCGGGGCAGACGGCATCAGCCTGTTCGACGGAAATGATTACTCTGACCGGGAATATGTAAAGCAGGCCATGGCGGGCAATATCTATGTGTCGGAGCCGCTGGTCAGCAAGATTACCGGAGAGCTGTCCATCATGGTGGCGGCGCCCCTCTATGACAAGGGTATCCGTGGCTCTGAAATCGTGGGAGTCGTGTACTTCGTTCCCCATGAAACCTTTCTGAACGATATCGTTTCCGCCATACGCGTAAGCAACAACAGCAGAGCCTATATGATCAATAAGTCCGGCTCTACCATAGCGGATGTGACCCTGGACACCATCACAGTCCAGAATATCGAGACCCAGGCCCAGAGCGACTCTTCCCTGAAGGCCCTGGCCAGAATCCACGAGAATATGCGCAAGGGGCAGAATGGCTTTGGCAGCTATAAAGGACCGGACGGCCTGATGTTCGCTGCCTACGCGCCGGTAAACGGCACAGACGGCTGGAGTCTGGCTGTGACTGCGCCCCATCAGGATTATCTGGCTGCCACCTATAAAGGGATTGCCATCAATTTGGCTGTGATTGCTGCTTCGATCCTGGCATCTGTCGTGGTGGCCCTGATGCTTGCCGAACACATAAGCAAACCCATGAAGGCATGTGCGGAACGTATGAAGCTGCTTGTACGGGGAGACCTGGAGTCACCTGTTCCAGATATCCGGAACAGGGATGAGACGGGTATGCTGGCTGCTTCCACCACAGAGCTGGTCCAGGGCTTAAGCATTATCATCAATGATATCGGCTATCTTCTGAATGAAATGGCCAATCAGAATCTGGACATCCAGTCTTCCCACAGGGATGCCTATGTAGGCACGTTCCAGAATATCCTGCTGTCCATGCGGAATCTGAAGGTGAAGCTCAGTGATACCATGCGCCAGATCAATACTTCTGCAGACCATGTGTCGGATGTCAGCGGCCAGGTATCTACCAGCGCCCAGAATCTGAGCCAGGGATCTGTAGAGCAGGCCAGCTCTGTGGAACAGCTGGCGGCGCGGGTCAGCGAGATCTCTGATCAGGTAAAGCATACCGCCAACGGAGCTATGGAGGTCCGTTCCCAGAGCCACCAGGTGGGGGAGGACGCTTCTGTATGTAACCAGCAGATGCAGGAGCTTATGGACGCCATGGAGAAGATACAGAACAGCTCCGACGAGATCGGAAAAATCATCAAGGCCATCGAAGATATCGCATTCCAGACCAATATCCTCGCTCTCAATGCGGCTGTAGAAGCTGCCAGGGCCGGCAGCGCCGGCAAGGGCTTTGCCGTAGTAGCCGATGAGGTGCGCAACCTGGCCAGCAAGTCCGCGGAAGCCTCCAAGGGTACCGCGATCCTGATCGAGCACTCCACCAGCGCTGTACATACCGGTACAGAGATCGCTAAACATACGGCAGATACCCTGACAGAGGTTGTCAACCGGATGCAGACTGTAGTCAGCTCCATCGACAAGATCGCCTCCGTATCCAGCGAACAGTCTGAGGCTGTGGAGCAGGTGACCGAGGGTATCAACCAGATCTCCAGCGTCATCCAGAACAACAGCGCCACCGCCCAGGAAAGCGCCGCCGCCAGCCAGGAGCTGTCCGCAGAGGCCGCAGGACTTAAGAATCTGGTAGATCAGTTTACTTTGGCCAGCGACTGACGGAATAAATGTAAAATATAGTAACCGTTCAGGGTGGTGTCTGAACTGTTATTTCGAAAACTCCATCGCCGAAGGCGATTTAAATCAGGGTTGCTGTGTGCCAGTGGCACACGTTTAGCAACGACCGAAGCGGAGCGTAGAGCCAAATGCGCCAGCCAGTCATTGGCAGCGCATCCCCTGCCGGGCGCATGGAGGTTTTCTGTAAAATAAATGGGACTGTGGATAAAGTCTGTCCGGCGGTTTTGAAAACAACGGTTTGCCACAGCATTCCGGTGCTTTCCCGCAGGAAACGCAGCAGTTCAGATACCCCCTGAACTGCCGGCAGGAAACAACGACTTTTTTCACAGCCCCATTTTGTTGCGCTTATTCATTAATATGGTCAAGATTTGTCAGACTGATTCCGGAAAACGTCAATATAACCTTCCGCTCATAATATCGTTCTTTCATAGCTTTATATGCATCGGAGTCTTTCTCTGACAAAAGCATGTACCGCTGGACCCGGGAAAATTCTTCAACAGATAATTTCAGCATTTCTTTTTCTGTCATGTGCTCACCTCCTGCATTTCTGTCAATATGGCCGTTATTTATATGAACATTATGATCCAATATCCAGACCGTGTAAAGGCAGACTTTGGCCAGCGGCTGACAGAATGGATGTAAAATGTAACAGTTCAGACAGGTCAGCGCACTCGCTGCGCTGACCGTACGAAAACGTAGTGGCCGGAGGGCATCTGCCCCATCGCGTAGCGATTCTCATGGGCAGATACCGTAACAGTTCAAGGGGTATCTGAACTGTTACTGTAAAATATAACGGTTCACAGATGCCCCCGTGAATAGTAACGTATATTGTAACGCGCCACTACAGCCTGTCCACAAACTGTCTTAAGGGTCCGCTCATCTCGTTCTTCCGCCACGCCGCGATGATCTCTTCGGCCTCTTCCTGGCCTTCCAGGGGAACGAAGACCAGGTTGTCGGCATTGCCCAGTTTGTCGGTAATGTAGGAGGGAAGGATGGAGATGCCTTCCTCCGCGGCCACCATGATCAGGATGCTCTCTGTGTCACTGGAGCGCAGAAGGATGTTGGGCTGGTAGCCGGCCCGCTGATAGAGCTGCATGAAATAGGCATCGCCGAAGGAATCACCGGTGCTGGAGGGGGTCATATAGAGAATGGTCTCATTTTTAAGCTCCTCCCGGCGGAGCACAGGACGCTGGGCAAAGGGGTGGCTGCCATAGAGGGCGGCTACCAGACGGGCGCGCTCTATCAGGCGGGTCTCCACCTCTGGTTCCTGGCGGATATTGGTGCTGTCCCAGGTAAAGATCAGGTCGTATTCTCCATTGAGGAGTCCTGCTGCCAGCATGTCCGTGTCGCAGCGGTAGCAGGTCAGCAGGATATTGGGGAATTCCCGGTGAAAGGCCCGCAGGCGGTCGGAGAGATTGCTCCGCTCATAGCCTTTGGTGTAGCCGATGCGTAGGGTTCCCACCAGGCCGGTGGATGCTTCCTTGGCTTTGCTGACGGCTGTATCCATCCGCTCCAGGATAGCTTTGGCCTCCCGCAGAAATACATTCCCCGCCGGGGTCAGGGTTACCGGGCGGCTGTTGCGGTCAAACAGCCGGACGCCCATATGGGTCTCCAGGGCGTGGATCTGCTGGGTGATAGCGGTCTGGGACAGATAGCACTGGTTGGCTGCTTTGGTGAAACTGCGCTGTTCCGCGACAGCAACGAAGTATTTTAACTGGTTTAGATTCATGGGGCCTCCTGGAAGCTGCGTCAAAGGGATGTTTTCTAAATTCTTTGTGGGATTTCATTATAACTTTTTCTTATTTTATCATTCTATTATAAGATTTGCAATCCCGCAAATATTGTTTTACAATTGGAAAAACTGATACATTGTTACTATTCACGAGGCTCATCTTCCTTTCTGGCTGCGCCAGACAAGAAGCATCGTGAACTGTAACAATAAATATTTCTGTGTACAGGTGGAAAGGTTGTGGACAATATGAAGATTATGGTGTATGAAGCGAGAAAGGACGAACTGGCTGCCCTGAACCGGATCGCCAGAGAACTGGGAGTGGAGCTGGAGATTTCTGACGTAGTGCCGTCTATGGAGACAGCCGGGATGGCTGCCGGGTGCCAGGGCATTTCCATGCTGGGACAAGGAAAGATTGGCAAAGAATTGCTGGACCGGTTTCATGAGCTGGGGGTGGGCTATGTGTCTACCCGGACAATCGGGTACAATCATATTGATGTGGACTATGCCAGACAGCTGGGGATCCGCGTCTGCAATGCCCGCTATGCCCCTAACGGGGTGGCGGATTTCACCATTATGATGATTCTCATGTGCCTGCGGCATTATAAGCAGGCCATGTGGCGGGGGTATGTCAATGATTTCTCCCTGGCAGGGCTCCAGGGACGTGAGATGAAGGATCTGACTGTGGGAATCATCGGCACCGGGCGGATCGGCGCCCAGGTCGTCCGCAACCTGTCGGGCTTTGGCTGCCGGATCCTGGCCCACGATGTGTATCACAATCCCCAGGTGGAGGAACTGGCGGAGTATGTGGATTATGAAAGGCTTCTGGCTGAATCCGACGTGATCTCTCTCCATGTGCCGCTGCTGGATTCCAACTACCACATGATCGACCGGGACACCATCGGGAGGATGAAGGACGGCGTGATCCTGATCAACTGCTCACGGGGAGAGCTTGCGGATCTGGAAGCCCTGGTAGAGGGTATCGAAAGTGAGAAGATCGGCGCCCTGGGCATGGATACCTCTGAAGGCGAGGAGGGTATTATCCACGAAGACCACCGGGTGGATATCCTGCCCAACCGCAACTGGTTCTACCTCCACCAGTTCCGCAATGTCATCATGACCCCGCATATGGCCTTCTATACGGATGCGGCAGTGGAAAGTATGGTGGACTGCGGGATCCGTGGGATCTGGGAAATGGCCAGGGGGGAACGGTTTGATACAGAGCTGGGCCAGTGATTCATCCGGCCGATAATCGCTTGCGGGACGCGGCCCTCCATTAGGAGCAATCCGGTAGCGGCAGGTCTTGGCCTGGAAAAAGCTTGAGAAGCTGGGAAGCCTGACCGTATACGACCGTACACCGGCAAGGTGTATGCAGCCGGTCTGGATGTATCTGCTTATTGCTTCGCGGAACACCAGAGACGTCCTGCACATCATCGTCCAGCTTCATATTATCCAGGGAGAACCGTACACGGAGCTTTATCTGATCTGGGAACAGGAAGTTACCTCCACCCAGGGCTGCAGGAGCCAGCTGGGCCAGACAGCGGAGCTGGCCCACATCTGCCAGCCACCGGAGAACGTCCTCGCAGAAAAATTTCATGGAGTTGATAACCCCGGGGCCGTCCTATACCTCGCCAAAGATATTGAGCGTCTTTTCCGTTTGGCTGATACCCGCTCTGGAAGATCACCCTCGTAAATAATACCCCAGACCCTCAATATCCTCTTCAAAAATCTCATATTGTATTTGTCCTTTCACTCTTTTTCTGATATACTCAAATAGGAATCTCACGCATTTTTCAAGGAGTGCTTTTTAATGAATATTTACATAGATGAATCAGGATCTATAAACAACCACGCCCCTAACAATAAATACTTTGTTATCGCCCTCATACATCCCACTAATAAAGACGCGCTAAAACGCGCATACAAGCGTTTCGTTTCTTCCAATCATGATGACCTTTTAGCATTAGATCAGGAAAAACCACATCCCGTAACTGGGGAGATAATTAAAAAGGGCGGAAAAATGTTTCAAAACGGTAAATTTCACGAACTCAAGGGTTCTCAATTTGACAGAAAAATGAAACAAAAGTTTGTCCATTTTTTCTGCCGCAAGCCATCTTTTGAAATATACTACATTAAAATTTCCAACCAACTGCTTACGGATCAGTTTTGCGAAAATACCGCCCGTGTTTTTAACTATACACTCAAACTTACTTTTGAATTTCCGAAATAGATACAAAATTTTCCGCATATTGACAAAGTGTTCTGCATATGCTACTATAGATTTACCAACAGTAAGTCCTATGCAAGTGCCGTTTTCGAGGTAAGCGTCATGTGTTGGCGTCACTATTAGGCAATTGGTAAATCGGATAATCAGGCCAGCCTCACAGCTGGTCTTTTTCTTTGTTTAAAGCACCAAAAGACCTCTCTATTTCCCTGTGGATCCCCGCTCCACCACCTTATACCCCAGCATCATCTCCTCCACGGTCCCATCCCCGCCGTTCAGCTGCTCCAGCAGTATATTGGCGGCGCGGATGCCGCTTTCCTGGTATTCGTAGTGGACGGTAGTCAGGGTGGGGGTGGTGACCTGGGAAAGCTCGGTGTCACCGTGACCGGTGACCAGCACCTCCCCGGGGACATGGATGCCTGCTTCTTTTAAGTATTGCATGGCTCCGGTGGCGGTGGCGTCGGTGGCGCACACAATACCGTCCAGGGGGCCATGCTTCTTCCACAGGACCCTGGCCTTCTCATAACCGGATTCTATGGAAAAATCCGCCACCTCATAGCACCGCTGGCATTCCACCATACCGTAGGTTTTCAGGGTGTCGCAGAAGCCCCGGTAGCGTTCCCGCCCCGCGGCCATATCCGCATGAAGGGCGCTTAAGAAACCGATCCTTTTGCATCCCTTCTCTATGAGCAGCCGGGTGGTGGCGCAGACAGAGCGGTAATCATCAAAATAGATACAGCGGATGCCGTTCATCTGCTGGCCGACGATCACCAGGGGCAGCTCCATTTTCCTCAGGATCTTCCTGTGGTTCGCCGAGAAAATGGTTCCGATCAGGATGATCCCGTCTACCTGCTTCTCACTGAAGACAGACAGGTATTCCAGCTCCTTGACCGGGTCATTCTGGGTATCCGCCAGCAGAAGCTGGTAACCGTTCTGGTTCAGTACCGAGAGCATGCCTTTGATCATATTGCCCACAGGTGTGGAATTCACCCGTGGCATGATGACACCCACGATATGGGTCTTGCCGGTCCGCAGCGTCTGGGCCTGGGGGGAGGGGCGGTATCCCGTTTCCTCCACCGCCTTGCGGATGGCCTCCCGCTTCTCCTCGGACAGGCTCCGGTTATTGAAATACCGGGATACGGCGGAATTGGAAACGCCCGCCAGTTTTGCTACATCTTTTATGTTCATAGGTGGTTCCTCCGCTGTCTGGCTGATCCTGGGGGGGACGGGCCTGGTCTGGCAGCTGTCATCCCTGAATTCTGCTGCCCCAGGCCCGCCTGACAGATTCACAACAATATAAAGATGCCTTTATTCCATGGTTCTCTTCAAATACCGGAACCCATAAGCCGGCAGTACCATCTCCTTCTCACTGACTTCACTGCCATCCATCATATCCGTAAACGCCCCGTCGATCTGTTCTACATAGATCCTTTTATCTTCTCCTGAGAAATTAAAGAGGCCGATCAGCTTATCGCCGTCATAGTACCGGCCCATGCCAAGTACGCTTACGTCGTCCGTATCCACAGTCCAGGAATCGGCTCTGGCCACGAAGACTTTCTCGCTCTTGCGCAGCTTCTCCAGCCGGTTCAGGCCCTGGAATACCTGGTTTTCCACAGTGCCCTCCTGGTCGATCTGCTCTGCCAGATCCCACCGCATGGCGCCGCGGTGGATGTAACGGGAATCCGCTGCCTTGTTGGGATCATCCTTGTAGGTATAGTCATTGACCTGGCCGATCTCATCCCCGCTGTAGAGAACCGGGATGCCGGACTGCATGAACATATACGCATGGAGGGTGATGTCGAAACGGATCGCCCGCTCCATGGCTGCGGAATCATTTTCAAAGCCGGCCTTTTCAATGCCGCACATAGAGGCCGTGGTGGCGCAGAAACGGGCATCTCCGCTTACCGGATCCGCATTGTAGAGCTCGCCCCTGCTGGTGCTGTCCGGGGTATAGCCCTGGAAATAATCATTAAGGTACTTCTTGTGGGCGCGTTCCTCCATGCCGTCCAGCTTCAGGGTGTCGTAATCCAGACCCCAGCCGATGTCATCGTGGCAGCGCAGATAGTTCAGGAACAGGTACTGCTTTGGCAGGCCGCCCACGATATCCAGCTGTCTGCGCAGCAGCTTCACATCACGGGTGGCCACGGTATGCCAGGTGGTGGCCATGGTGGTCACATTGTAAAGCATGTGGCATTCGGGCTTCTCTACGGTACCGAAGTAGGGAACCACCTTCTCCGGCTCCATGACCACCTCGCCCAGAAGAAGGATCCCCGGACAGACGATCTCCCCAATCATGCGCATCATACGCACGATGGTGTGTACCTCTTTTAAATTGCGGCACTGGGTGCCCAGTTCTTTCCAGATATAGGGTACCGCGTCGATACGGACAATGTCAATGCCCTTGTTGGCCAGGAACAGGAAATTGTACATCATTTCGTTGAATACCCGTGGATTCCGGTAATTTAAATCCCACTGGTAAGGGTAAAAGGAGGTCATCACATAGTGGCCGATCTCCGGCAGCCAGGTGAAATTCCCCGGCGCCGTGGTGGGGAATACCTGGGGTACGGTCTTCTCATACTGGGCCGGAATCTGATCATTGTCATAGAAGAAATACCGGCTCATGTACTCGCCTTCCCCCCTGCGGGCCCGCTGTGCCCACTCGTGATCCTCGGAGGTGTGGTTCATGACAAAATCCATGCACACATTCATCTTCCGTTCGTGACAACGGGCAGTCAGGCTCTCCAGATCCTCCATGGTCCCAAGCTTCTCCTGAACCTTGCGGAAATCCTTCACTGCGTAGCCGCCGTCAGAACGGCCTTCCACCGTATCCAGGAATGGCATAAGATGGATGTAATTGACATTACTCTTCTCCAGATAGTCCAGCTTCTTCTCCACGCCCTTCATATTGCCCGCAAAATTGTCAATGTAGAGCATCATGCCCAGCATGTCATTCTGCTTGTACCAGTCCGGGTTAGCCTCACGCTCTGCATCCAGCCGTTTCAGCTCCTGGTTCCGCTCCTGGTAAAACTCCCTGATCTGGCCGCAAAGCTCCGCGTACATGGAACTGTTGTCGTACAGCTCCATATACAGCCACCGCAGCTCCTCCTGATGACGTTCAAAACGTTCCTGATAGAGACGGTCGTCCTCCGGGGAGACGCCGGCACGCTCTGCAGCCGGTTCCTCTGCTGCCACGGCTGACACTGGGGGCGTTACTGCGACCGGCTCTTCTGCTGCCGCGGCTGACACTGGGGGCGTTACTGTGACCGGCTCTTCTGCTGCCGCGGCTGACACTGGGGGCGTTACGGGTGTTTTGACGGATCCAGACGCCTCTACCGCGCTGACAGCAGCGGCCACCTCCACCGGGGCGGCAGACGCCGCATCCACGACTGCCTTT
>Ga0137308_102456_pt1 | contig 12338 bp, 14 predicted proteins | sample Inofrocosms_June_FD_97181 | JGI IMG/M metagenome (GOLD analysis project Ga0137308, IMG submission 97181) | Mouse cecal microbial communities from Vienna, Austria - N-Acetylneuraminic and N-Acetylglucosamine D2O microcosms_June | ecosystem: Host-associated > Mammals > Digestive system > Large...
ATAAACAAAGCTATATGCCCTTGATACTCAAACCCTTCCCAAGGTGGAATAGCACTAAAAGGTGATATTATCTTTATCATTTTCTCTCCCCCTCCCGTATATTTACAACATCTACCAATTCTAAACTACTATCAAATCATACGAAAATGTTCCAACGCTTCCCTTATAGCCGCTTCTTTCTCTGGCGGGCATTTCGGCTGTCTGGAGTTTTCCGATTTGGGCTGATTATAGTTTACTCTCTCAATAATCCCACATTTCTCCTTTACCTGTGCGATATATAAGCTACTGACTTTCAATCCTGTATTCTCTAACACATAATCCTTGATTTCCTCATAAGTGGCTTTGCTCTCCGCAGCCGTCAAATCAAGCTCGTCCATCTGAAGCTCCACCTCGATATGTTGGTCTGAATGAAGTTTGGACAATAAACATACCGTCTCCACATGGAACGAGCGGATAGCAAGTCTGTCATTATCCTTTGGTGATTTAAGGAAATGTTTCTATGCCCGTTTTAGTGTTTTGTCTGTTTGTGGAAATATATCATTTCTAAGTTTCCTGCCATCTATCGTCTATGAATAATGCATTGGGATATACATAACTAAAAATTACGTTGTTACTGATTTTTATTAACCTATTTTGATAGCAAGATAATATACAGGAAAATCATATCCATCTCTTGTTAAAACCATTGTGGCTACTCTCATTGCAGCATTAGGGTGAGGTCTCACATAATAGTCTTTTCTTATTTCCAATGGAAAATCATAATTTTCTATATGTAAAGAATATCTTTCCCAAAAAGATTCAAAATTTGATGAATTCACATATGCAACAATGAAAGTCGCCGTGCCTAATGCATTATAATTAATAATTGCCTTATCTATATGTGTATCAATATACGTTTGGTTTACACTGTCAATTTTCAAGCCTTCATATATCGCTATTTCTTTCCCATCCTTAGTTAACAAAATATCAACTTCTGCTGCATCTTTTCCATTAACAGACATTCCATGTCTGGTCTGATCTTTTACTTCTTTATAACCTTTGGCGAATAACATATCTCTAAAATAATCATTAATACTATTTTCAGAGCTACTTGCATTAAATGAGTGATTCAAACAAACACGTTCTCCAATCTGAATCAAATCAGCAAGAACAATATTGGCAGTTTCAATGTCTGCATTTAACCTGTTTTCATTTGATGAAGGCATATTGTCAAAAGGTATATCGTCTTCAAAAAAATAAATATCTCTTACAAGATAACCTGATTCGCTTGGCTTGATAGCTTTTCCGAGTGCCTCATCCAATATCATTTTTTTGTTTTTCAGAAGTGTAACAGCTTTTGCAGGACCTTCGAAAGTAATATCTATTGCTTTTTTATTCCAATTGTCACCACGTAATCCCGCATAATAGGCTAACCCCACATCATCATATTCATATGAGCACTGTCTGAATGCTTCAGCAGCATTTATTTCTTGCATCTGCTGCAAAAATTGATATACACGCTTATCAAAATTATTAGGTAATTCATATGTGAAATCGAACTCTCCCAAAGTATGCCGCCTCCCATCTCATTTATTTTCTTCATATCCTTAACAGAATTTCAAGAATGCACTTTTCAATCCTCATTAAAAATCTTTCATATTTCCTATCTGTATTTTCTCACCATTCTTAAATACAAAAGCCTGCTCAAATTTAACATTTAAAACTTTTGCAATCTCCATCATTTCCTCAAAAGAAACCGTCCCACGCTTCAGCTTCTTATTTAAATTCTGTGGTGATTGCTCGATGCGTCTTGCAAGTTCCGCCAGACTTATATTCTTCTTTTCACACAACTCTCTTATCATATCCGATGTGGTCATTATACACCTCCAACTAATATGCTCTATATCATCCCTTGTTTGATAAACGCAAGATTTTTCTTACTACACTTCAGCAATAGACTACAAAATCCTATGTCAATGTCTTTTACCTCTGATAGTTAACACGACTTTAATCATTTTATATATTTTGTTTTTTAATTATACACGAAATTTCTTTTTGTCAATAAATTTCTAATTTATTATTTCAAATATCAAATATGGAAAGATAAATATATTTATAGAATTCGCCCTTTTTAACCATATTTTGAATTTCTGTACTAGAAGCAAATCTTATGTTTTCAACTTCATTTTTTTGTAATTTTAATTCATTGGGTGTAATATCCATTTCAATATAGAATACATCTACAAAATGTTGTTCCTTCATATATTGATACGCTAACTCTAAATCTTCTATATCTATCTTTATTCCTAATTCCTCTTGTACCTCTCTTTTAGCTGCTATTAAAGGAGTCTCTGAATGTAATACTGTTCCTGATGTTGTTGTCCACAGTCCTGGCAACTTTTTAACAAACCTAGAGCGTTGTTGTATCAAAAATCCACGTCTACAATTATATATCCAAACATGAACTGTATAATAATACAATCCTTCTGGTATATAACCTTTATCAAACATACAAGTATTTATTATCTTTTTTTGTTTATCATATAAATCAATTTTATCCATCTCACACCTGAAGCAAAGCACTGAATCAGATTCAGTGCTTTGCTTTCTAATTTTAATTCTCTACAATTTTCTGTATTGAAACTTACCTATTTTGTAACTTCCAAATTAAATAATGTGGAATAGTAGCACATAATCCATCCGCTGCATTAGACAAGTCGCAATTTTTGATTATATCCTCCAATGGAAACCAATTAATTTCCAATACCATTTCTTTTTCAAACCTGTCTTTAAAATGTGATAATATAGAATTACTTTGATTCTTATTTACTTTATATAAATATACATATCGTAATTCACAATTCATTTCTTTTGGTTTTTTTAAGTCTTCTTTTACTTTTCTCATATAAGAACAAATCAGACTCAATTCATCCTGATGAACTTCCAGCCCAATTTCTTCTCGCATTTCTCTGCATAATGCATCAATAGGAGAATTATCATCAATGTTCATATGTCCTCCTACCGGCAAATCATATCTTCGCTTATTAAAATCTCCTCTTGTCTGCAGCAACATCTTTCCATCATAATCCTCTATTATAAGAAAGACAACTTGATGTATTAAGCCCAAACGATGGCATAAAAACCTCGGTGCAGTTCCTACACTTTCACCATTCTCATTCAACACTTCCAAAATCTCAGCGTCAGATTTCTTAGCTGAATCGACATTACAAGAAACCAATTCCATTAATGTTTTAAGATCAATCATATCTTTCATAGCAGCCTCCTTAATATTGGTATTTCAACCATTTACTATATTCATAAGTTAATTGCTTTGAACTTATAAAACTCAAAATTCTTTCTATTAATTCTTGTTTCTCGCTTTTTTTCGAGGAATCTAAACATTCTAACAAGCACATAGTATTTTTAGAAATCTCATCATAACGTCCTATATTATAGGCTCGCTCTAATCCATCCTGATAAAATTTAACAGCTTCATCCAGCATCATATTCTTTCTATATGCATTTCCCAATAAAGCATATACTTTAACCTCCCTATTAATATCCGATGCCGCCTTGTAGGCTTGGAGAGCTTCTGTGAATTTTTTAATGCTATTTGTATAATCTCCTTTCTCATAAAAAAGTTTTCCCTCCGAAACTAACAAACCATTCAACATTTCTTTCTTTTCATTACTATTATTAATCATATTTGCATATTTAGTAGCTTCTGATAATTTTTCTTCTGTATCTAACAAATCTCCATTTTGTCTAGCAATAGATGCCAAATGTCTATGCCCTTTTGCCACTGTATAATACGCACAAACCTCCCTTGCCAAACGTATGCCATCTTCAATATAGCGTTTTGCACTACTGGTATCACCTAAACAATAAGTCGTCCATCCTAAATCATCTATCAAGACCTTAGATCTGAGAACAGAATCCTTAATCTCAAAAGCTGCCTTTTCAACCATATTGCCAAGCTTGATTCGTAAATCTAATTGACCAGATATCCACAAGTATCTGCTTAAGACCGTTGATAGATTACATACCTCTATCCACCTTTGATGCTTAAAAGAATCTTCAAGTTGCAAATAAATATTAAAATCGTGTGAGGTATGCTGCTCTTTATAGTGAAAATTATTCTCCAATTCATCAAAATCAATTACATTTTCTATATAAAGTTTCAATGCAACACTAGCACTCTTTGATGCGAGAACCTGGTAATCATCACTCTTTTTAACATCCCCCATATCAGAGATACCTCTAAAAATAAGCCAAGGAAAGTTTTCCTTCTCTGTTCGACACGCTTTTACAAAACCTACTGCTTCCATTTCTGCTCCGCGGCATTTTTCATCTACATTTTCTGTTATAGGTATAAAATATTTGTCATCTCTTATTAAAGAATCTTCTGTTACAATTGAGCCATCTACAAAAGCTAATTCTGGGCTATAAACTTTATCACTTAAACCATTTACCTTCGCCACCAGTGTGGCCTTTTCAATATCTTCACTCATATATCTATTGCATTCAAGAGAAAAAGTTTTTGCTGTAATCTTATGTCTTTTTAACATTTGGTCAATTACTCTGGTTCTATTATAATTTTCTGTTCTTGGTATATATCTTCCTTCTTTATAAACCTTCTTTGTCCTATCAATTATTTTAGAAGGAATAACTACATCTCCAATTTTTACTTTTCCTTCTATTCCCGCACTAATACCAACCATACACATTATTTTAGGATTCCAATTCTGTAAGAAATGTGCTGTACATATTGCTGCTTCAACATTTCCTGCCTCACCATTAACAAATGATATAACTAACGATATTTCCTTCTTGCATTGCTCAGAATAAACTTTTGATTTGTAATACAAAAAAGGACTATTAACTTTTAGCATATCTTGTTCAGATATGTTTAAAATATTAAATAATGATTCAATTTCTGTTGGTATTATCGTTATGATTCCAACATCTATGTTTTTGTCAATCATATACATCCTCCCAAAATAGCATTTCCGATACACTGGCTCTTTTGTAATAAGATATCTTCATAATAGATAAATTTAATTGTTTGAATACAGATTTTCGATAGGTGTTTTTTATTTAATATATCGTTGATAGTATCCATATTCAATTTTATATCTTCTAACCTATCTGCTCTGATGTTTCCTAGAGCTATCCAAGGTGTATGTATTATCGCATACTGCAATCCTTTTCCCAAATAAAAGTTATTAACCGCCTCTAATTTCAGCCACTTAATTTCTGAAAAATAAAATCTTAAAACTCCATCTGATGCTACACTATTGCATGTATTTACTAATTTTATTTGTGGTTGCTCTGACAATTCCGTTTTCATCTGCTCAAAAAAACTTTCACTTGAATCAATTTCAAAAGGATTTTTAACTGATTTACACCGTATAAGCGTTATATGCCATCTTGGATACCAAATAAAACAATTTGGAAAAATTTTATCAAGTTGATTCTTATAATTATATAGCTCTTCATATAATGGGCTGGTAGCTATCTCAAAAACAGCAGAAATTCCAAATCTCTTTTGCTTAATTTTGCAATTGCGTTTCTCTACACTTTCTAAATTAATCATGTATTTATAATATCCTTTATTATAACTTCAGTAATTTGAGTAAAAAAATCTTCTTTATAATTATTATTAACAATTACATATTTTCGTTTGTTTTTTTCAAATTCGCTAATAGTGTTTTTTATCTCCTCACTAATAAACTTTGACTCTAAAAAAAGACTATTACTAATTTCATCTTTGCTTCGAAGTAGCGATTCATCTAATTCACTTATTAGAAAAATCACATAATAATTCTTCATTAAATTCCTTAGATGTTGCAAACCACTAAAGCGAAACAGGAAAATAGGAATTTTTTTACTACAAACTATTTTTTCATAATCTACTTTCTTATATCCATATAACGGTTTGGCTCCAAACCTTGCAAAGAAAAATTCACTGTTTTCCTTTGCCCTAATAAACTGATCGACCGAAAGATAACAAAATTCTTCTTCATCATCTTCCCTCCTCAATCTTGTAGTACAATTTTTTATAATTTCAAATAATTCTGGATACTTCATACATAAATATCGCGCCAATGTTGTTTTTCCTGAACCTGATTGTCCTACTATTAATAACTTTCTTTCAGCAGATAAACTCACATTATTTTCATCATAAGTCCAATAGATATTATCTAGCACATCTTTTCTCTCCTTTCAAAACATTGACACACAAATATGATTTTGGAGAATTTGTTTCTTTAATTTTTATAAGTTTTAACTTTTGTTCTTTATTAAGATTAATTGTTAATTACTCAACGTACTAATGAACTACACTGGGATAGAGTAATCAAGCACATGTAACGACTACGGCACATATGTGCTTTGAAGATATATGTACTTGCCCGCCTTGCTCTGCAAGGTTGCGAAAGTGGGGTATCGAAATAGTTGGCTCTGTGCTAAAAATTAAGCTTTACCATAGGCTAAGTTTGCTATCATGGCAGAGTTGCGGGGAATTAGATCCAAAAGAGATTAAAACAATTGCTCTTATGTTCGTGTAACCTTTTTATATATTATAAACCTTTTGGTTGATAACTTCAATATATTTCAGCAAAGTTTTACAAAAAATTCACAAAAGCACCCTGTGAGCATATACTGCCACACAGGGTGCCGAAACACAGTTTATTTACTTGCTCCTCCGGATATCCACCGAAAGCCCCGATTTCAATTCCACCTCAAACTTATCATCAAACACCGTAACCTTCGCAATCAGCCGTCTGACCAGCTGTTCATCATACTCTTCGATTTCCGCTGTCTGACTGTTCAGGAATGCTTTCATGTTGAAAATGCTCTGTTTTACGCCCTCCATTTCAGCCTTGTCAGCCAGTATCTGCTGCTTTTCCTCACGCAGCTTATAAATTTCTTCCACCAGGTCATCATACTGCTCATTTCTGTTTGCCTTTTGCAAAAGCTGCTTCTGGAGCTCCTCCAGCTTCCCGTCAACATCCTTTGTCGGGGAATTTTCCTGCTTTAAGACTTCTTCGATGTTTTCCTGCAAAACTCCTATGGCAGTGCTTTTCTGGGAAAGAACGCTGTTGATGGCTTTTATCACCACTTCCTGCAGCTCTGTTTCCTGAATAGTGTCGGCGTCGCAGGCATCGGGTCCGCTTTCAACCCTTGTTACACATCTCCAGACATTCGAGCGTTTTCCACGGTTGTTCCAGGCGATCCTGCGGTAAATGTCACCGCATTTGGAGCAGTACACAATGCTTGAAAGTGCATATTTGCTGCTGTAAACTCTCTTCTTACGGTTTTTGCCGCTGTGAAGGTTTGACCTTCTCTGCATTTCCTCCTGGACCTGCATATACAGGTCACGGGGAATAATAGCCTCATGGTCATCCGTTACATAATACTGCGGAACAATCCCGTTATTTTTCACCCTTTTCTTGGTGAGAAAATCCACGGTGTATGTCTTCTGCAGAAGTGCGTCTCCGATATATTTCTCATTCTGGAGGATTTTCTTTAAGGTTTCCGCCCTCCATGTCGGCTTTCCTGCCGCCGTCAGTATCTTGTCCGATTCCAGGCTTTCACCAATCTGCTTCAAACTCGAACCCTGCAAGTATTCACGATAAATTCTTTTTACAACCTCTGCCTCGGACGGTTCGATAATCAGATGCCCGTCCTCATCTTTGGTGTATCCGAGAAAGCGGTTATGGTTGACCTGCACATGCCCGTTCTGATAACGGTACTGCAGTCCGAGCTTGACGTTCTGTGAAAGGCTCTGGCTTTCCTGCTGTGCAAGGCTCGCCATAATCGTCAGGAGGACTTCTCCTTTGGTATCCATTGTGTTTATGTTTTCTTTCTCAAAAAATACGGGAATGTTTTTCTCTTTCAGCTGACGAATATATTTCAGGCAGTCCAGCGTATTTCTTGCAAAACGGCTGATGGATTTCGTTACAATCATATCGATATTTCCGGCCAGGCACTCGCTTATCATTCGGTTGAATTCATTTCTGTTTTTGGTATTACAGCCGCTGATTCCATCATCAGCGAATACGCCGGCAAATTCCCAGTCGGGATTTTTCTTTATAAAAGATGTATAGTGTTCCACCTGTGTCTCATAACTTGTTGCCTGCTCGTCGCTGTCCGTGCTGACACGGCAGTATGCGGCAACTTTCAGTTTTGGCTTTTCCTCTTCCTGCTCAGTGCTTCCCATGCGTTTTCGTGCGGGAATGAGCGTAACGCTTTTATTCATCTCTGACCTCCTCGGTTTCTATCATGCTGTAGGCATATTCCGCCTGCCTGAACGGATCAGAATATTTCACGGGAACCTTTGGCATTGTAAAGGATACCGCACCTTTAGGCTTAGGCGGTGCGTCTAAATCCTTTATCCTGCCAAGAGAAGCCGCCCTCGATATCCTGACTTCTTCCGCCTTGTTAAAAGTTTCTATATCAATGATGGGCGGATAATATCCGTCTCCGAGATAACGCTTATTTCTGAGCATTCTCCCGACACTTCCATGAAATAGATACAGCCCTGCTTTTTCGGCGGCGGGCTGAAGCGCCAGACCAGATATATATCCGTCAAACAGCTTTCTGACCCTTTTTGCTTTTTCTTCGTCTATATACGCAACTCCGTCCCTGATTACATATCCGTATGGTGTGTGTGACATTATCCATCCAACCTCTCTTTCAGATTCAGACCACAGTGTAATCCGAAAATAATTTCTTTTCTTGAAATCACCGTAATTTCCCTGACATGGCTTTCAAAAAGGCCCTCATCATATTCCGTCAGCATCTCATGTCCGGACACGAACTTTATCAGATTTTTCAATGCGTCTGCTTTTTCATTATCAATGCTTACGGAGGATAAGAGATTTTCTTTTCGTTCCTTTAGCCTTTCATTTTCCACAATGAGGGCGTTATTCTCTTTTTGAAAAATCGGAGGCTCTAACAGACCGCTTGTCATAAGGCTTACAAGAACCTGCCTTTTTTCTTTGACATTTTCAATCGCTGCTTCAACATTCTCGATCTGCTGCAGCCTGCCCTCTTCATCATAGCCCTGCATATTTCTAAGCAGGGGCTTCAATACCGTCTGCTGTGAAAAAATCAGCTTATTCATCATGGTCACAAAAGCCGCCTTAACTGCGTCATCGGTAATATATTTCATGCTGCAGGCGGTCTTATCTTCAATGTGTCTGCTGCAGCACCAGGCAATATAACCACCACTCGGCTTGCTGTGTTTCCTGCGTTTAAAGGAGCTGCCACATTCCCCGCACTTTATTTTCCCTGAAAATTCATAACGGTTCAGATATCTTTCTGTATTTGTGCCGTTGCCTTTTTCTTGACCCCGCCTGTCCACCAATTCATTTGCCTTGTCATAAATCTCGTGGCTTATAACAGCCTCATGATGGTCTTTGCAAAGATACCTGTCATATTCTCCGTAATTTGTATGACGGTTGAAGCTGCTGTCAGTGTAGGTCTTTTGGAATATAACATCCCCAGTATATTTTTCATTTCTGATAATGGCAAGGACGGAGCCTGACGACCACTTCCCGCCTTTTTTCGCTGTAATGCCACGCTTATTAAGTTCTTTTGCAATCAGGTGTGTGCTTTTCCCATCCAGGCAGTCCGAAAATATCTGCCTGACAATTTCCGCCTGTTCAGGCACAATGACCATTTTTCTGTCAACATTGGTATATCCGTAAGGCGGATACGAAATAACATATGTGCCGTTTTGGAAGCGCTTTTTAATGCTCCACTTTTCATTTTCTGAAATGGATACCGATTCGTTTTCGGCAAGGCTGCCGAGTACGGAAAGCATAAGCTCGCTCTCCATAGAACCCGTATTCAGGTTTTCTTTTTCAAAATATATGCAGACATTCAGATCAAGAAGTTTCCTCACCAGTTCAAGGCAGTCTGTTGTATTCCTGCAGAACCTGCTGATGGATTTTGTCAGTATTAAATCTATCAGGCCTTTTTCACAGTCTGAAATCAACGACATCAGACCTTTGCGGACTTCCTTTTTAGTACCGGTCACTCCCTCATCAAAATACACGCCTGCAAAATCCCACTCAGGGTTTGTTTTGATATATCTTTCATAATGTGAACGCTGCGTGTCAAGGCTCTCCATCTGCTCATCGCTGTCCGTGGATACCCTGCAGTAAGCTGCAGTCCTTGTCTTATTATCCTGTGGCAAAGGTCTAAATTCGTCAATTTTTGTTATCTTTATCATCATCTCACCTCGTTTTCCGCAGGTACTATATTCGCTCTGAATTTCGATAATATCAAGTCATTTTCGGCATTATCTCTGATAAATAAGGGGAGAAAGTTCGGCGGTTTTTCTCTGTAATTTTGTTGAATACATCAACAGAAATATTCCCCATTCCGAGCAGCTTTTCAAGCATCTGCTGGGCAACAAAATAGTCAAACTCATGCTGAAGTTCTTCTTCAGTAAAAGTATTTTCCGCACTATCCGCTGTCAAATCTTCCGTTTTATCCTGCAAATCTATGTTTTGTGATTCTATCATTCCAATGTTCTGTTTTTCCATAATAAAATGCACCTCCATATCTACGGAGATTTATCCCTGCTTTTGATGAGGTGTTTTTCAAAATAAAACAAAAAAAGCCGCAGGCACTGAACCCGGATGTAGGGTGAGTGCCTGCGGCATAATACTTTACTTCAATAATTCATTTACTCTTTTCTGCACGGCGGAATAGTCATATCCTGCGGCAATGAGCTTTTTCTTTCGTTCGTCACCGTTGCCCCAGTCGCCACGGATGACCTCACGGGCAATGGTATCAACAGATTTCTTTGTAGTTGATAAATCCGCCGGATAAACCTTTCTGCCGTCCTCATTAAACACAGAATAACCTTTGTTGGAATCAGCGCATTTTTTCGCATTGGCAAGGACGCTGAACGCACCTTTCTGCGATTTGCTGTCCGCCCAGGTCTTGCGTACACGGTAAAGCTGCTTTTTATCGGCCGCCGGTTTAGACGCTGAAGAACTACCCAAAGCCGCTGTAACCTTTGCTGCCAGATCGCCAAGTCTTGCATACAGCCAGCTGCCAGGACAGGATTTATTTGCAAACCAGCGGTGGACTGTCAGCACCATCTCATCAGGCTTCGGCGTATAGTTAAGTGTTTTGTTCCTGTCGCCAAGCCATAGAAGTTTTTTCTTGCCGTTACGTCTGCAGATATCCGTGCAGAGTTTAACAAGCGAATCATAAACCCTGGCGTTCATCGCATACGGTTCTGTTTTGTCACTGGCACATTCAATCGTGACGGCCCTCTGGTCATTGGCATTGCTTGAGGAACACCAGGAGCGGTTTTTCTCCTCCACGCACAAAGAAACCTTTCCATCCGTGCCGATACCGTAATTACAGCTTGCCTGCCGTGATGGGCTTGTAAAGCATCCGCAGATACTCTCTGCAGAAAGCTGCCCGACAACGCAGTGGGGAGTAATCCTGTCAATGCTGTGCGTTCTCTGTCCTGAGTGGTTCGGACTGAGCCTGGTGTAAGATACCATAGAACTGTTTGTGTATGCCATAATTATTTGTCCTCGCTTTCCGAGCGGTCATGTAACTGCTCTAATACCGTTTTGATTTTTTCGGGAACAGGAAGCCCCAGGTACGCCGCATTCTCCAGAAGGCTCACGCCTTCATTAGAAATGTAGAAGAAGATAACCGCCGTCCTTAAAACGCATCCCGTGCCGATAACCTGCACGTCAAGGATGTTTGCGACACCCACAAGCAGGAAGATCAGCACCTTTTTGAAGATGCCTTTGAAACCGACTTCGCTTGACAGCCTGTGGTCGATGACGCCACACATAACACCCGTGATATAATCGATAGCCACAAATGCAATGAGTGCATACAGCAGTCCGTCACAGCCACCAAGGAACCAGCCGAGCCACCCGCCGATGACAGTAAAAATAAGTTGAATCGTGTTCCAGAATTCTTTCATAATGAATCCCTCCTAAAAGATTTTTGTGTATGAAAAAAGCGGGTGCCCGCAATGGACATCCGCCAATTTCCATGAAAATATTAAATTGTTTTTTGTCAATGCGTCCGTTTCCACATATAGCAGGTGATATACGGCTGTAAATTGCTGTGTGCGTTCCCGCTTCCTGCGGCGGCAGTAGAGCCGGATATTGTATGCCCATGCGCTCCCGCACTGGCAGTCGCCTTATTTGTAAGAGCCGTATAAGTTGTGCTGTCCACCAGGACTTTGTTGCTGGCATTGTCAACGCCCCATGCTGACTTGGTCAGGCTTAAATTGTGCTTATGGGCGCCGCCGCTGTCTGCTGCAAGCGTTCCCTTTGCATGGCTGTGGCTCGGCATCTGCGCCG
>Ga0137308_102458_pt1 | contig 12304 bp, 14 predicted proteins | sample Inofrocosms_June_FD_97181 | JGI IMG/M metagenome (GOLD analysis project Ga0137308, IMG submission 97181) | Mouse cecal microbial communities from Vienna, Austria - N-Acetylneuraminic and N-Acetylglucosamine D2O microcosms_June | ecosystem: Host-associated > Mammals > Digestive system > Large...
CCCCGGAAGGATGAAATGGGCTGCTGAAATGGATAAAATTTCACTCTTGACATAGTGTACAAAATGTGGTAAATTAAATCGGTACGAAAAGAAAGCAGAGCTTCCACTCTCACCTTAGCGCAGAGGCGTCTAATGGTTTATAATTGTGAATCCGTGTTTTTGTCTGTGGTCTGTATGGGCAGAGACTGTATCATTGGGTCATAATGTAAGTGTGGATAGCAGAGCTGTCTACACTTTTTTAATGGTAATTCAGGTATGGAGGTGCACTACAATTAGCGATTTAAAGATTAATGAACAAATCCGAGACAAAGAGGTACGTTTGATTGGTTCCAAGGGGGAGCAGCTGGGGATCATGTCCTCGAAAGATGCCATGTTCAAAGCGAAAGCAGCGGGATTGGATCTGGTAATGGTAGCTCCTGTAGCAAAGCCGCCCGTATGTAAGATCATTGATTACGGTAAGTATAAGTATGAAATGGCTAGAAAAGAGAAAGAGGCCAGGAAGAAACAGAAAACCATCGATGTCAAAGAAGTGCGTCTTTCACCGAATATCGAAGCAAACGACATTAAAACCAAGGCGGCGGCGGCCAGGAAATTCATCACCAAGGGAGATAAGGTGAAAGTGACTTTGCGGTTTCGGGGTCGTGAGATTGCCCATATGCATGCCAGCAAGCATGTTCTCGAGGACTTTGCAGAATTATTATCAGATATTGCGGTTGTTGAGAAAGGTTTTAAAGTTGAGGGCAGAAGTATGATAATGTTTTTATCAGAAAAGAAATAAAAACGTTAGATAACCGCAGATATATTTTGATACGATCTAAGGAGGAATTAGCCATGCCAAAAATGAAAACTTGCAAATCTGCAGCAAAGCGGTTCAAAAAAACAGGTACGGGAAAGTTAGTTAGAAGGAAAGCTTATAAGAGCCATATCTTAACCAAGAAATCCCAGAAAAGGAAGAGAAATCTCAGGAAAGCAACGGTTACAGATGCTACCAATGCAAAGGTTATGAAGAAAGCACTGCCGTATTTATAGAGGACGCTTCAGATTGATAATCAGAGAATACAGGAGGGATCAGGGAAATGGCAAGAATTAAAGGTGGATTAAACGCAAAAAAAAGACATAAAAGAGTTTTGAAACTGGCAAAAGGATACAGGGGCGCACGTTCAAAACAGTACAGAATTGCAAAGCAGTCTGTAATGAGAGCTCTGGCCAGTTCTTATGCGGGAAGAAAGCAGAGAAAACGTCAGTTCAGACAGCTGTGGATTGCTAGAATTAATGCTGCGGCCAGGTTGAACGGACTTTCTTACAGCAGATTTATGTATGGACTAAAATTGGCTGATATTAATATCAATAGAAAGATGCTGGCAGAGATGGCTGTAAATGACGCAGAAGGATTTACAGCTTTGGCTGAGGTGGCAAAAAGCAAAATAGCCTAAAGGTTAGGAGGAGGGAAGTCCCGCTGTGTGCAAAGGACTTCCCTCTTTTATGGTTAATCCAGGAGCAGACGGTCCACTGTGACGAAGTCATAACCCTGTCCTGTCAGAAAGTCCACAATCTGCAAGGCAGCCTCCACAGAACTTTCATAATAATCGTGCATGAGGATAATGTCTCCGTCTTCTGCGGAACTGGTGACTTTCTGTACTACCTGGCCTGTATTCTTGGTATTCCAGTCAAGGGGATCCACATCCCAGAATACTGGGAGCATGGTTACGGTACAGTCCAGCCCTTCTCTCCACTCGCCATAAGGCGGGCGGACATAGGTGGGATATTGGCCGATAATTTCATAGATGGCGTTAGAAGTTTTGGTAATCTGGCTGCAGGCTTCCGTATCATTCAGTTTGCTTAAACGCACATGGTCAAAGGTATGATTGCCGATAAGATGGCCTTCGTCGTACATGCGCTGGACGATGGCCTCATTGCCTGCGATGTTTTTTCCCATGAGGAAGAAACTGGCCTTGATTCCCCGCTTTTTCAGTCCGTCCAGGAGCTGAGGGGTATAGACGGGATGGGGGCCGTCATCGAAGGTGAGAGCAAGAACGGGATTCTCAATTCCTGCTTTGGGTTTGACAGCAGGGGAAGCGGCTGAGCTGCCCATTGTCCTGTTCCACGCCAGCCCCAGTAATAATAAAAAGATACCGGCACAGGCATATAGCAGATATCCTAGTTTTTTAGCCAAGGATGACACTCCATAAAAATCCAGTTACTGTTATTGTATGATTTCACGTATGGGAAGATTCCTGAAAGTACGACGGAAACAAGCACAAAAGATTGGGCTGGGCATGAAAAAAATGAAAAAAATTACAAATATTACTTGCATTTTTATGGAATATTGTATAAAATAGTAAAAAAGCTCATGGGGGCGTAGCTCAGTTGGGAGAGCGTCTGACTGGCAGTCAGAAGGTCATGGGTTCAAGTCCCACCGTCTCCATTTCTTTACATACAGCCGTAAAATCGTGGAAGTTTCAGCATTCCAAGAATTTGTGGCTGTATTTTACGTGGTTCGTTTTCCACAAAGCAGGATTCTTTTTTATTTCAGAAATGACAGGAGGCGGTTTATGGGGAACGTTTTCTAATTTTGGAGAATTGAAAGAGTGCGGGATTCCGGGGGCTGTGAGTTTCCGGGAACACATTGAAAAACTAGGAGGTAAAGGAACATGAAAAGCATTCGGACAAAAATTACCCTATGTCTAATGGTGACAGTCCTGGCCACACAGCTGGTGGTAGGAGCATCCAGTATTACACTCAACTACAACAGCACAATCTCAACAGTAGATCAAATGATGAGTCAGACAGCGGTTCTCGCGGCAGAACGTATTGAACAGGAGCTGACTGCCTACAAAAATGCTGCCATGGACACAGGCTGTGTTTCACAGCTTCTCGATGAAACTGTTTCATTGGAGGAAAAACGATCAATCATTGACGAACGTGTGAGTATGCATAATTTTCAACGCGGGAATATTGTCGGCCCGGATGGCATTAGTATTTTTGATGGAAATGATTATTCTGACCGTGAATATGTCAAACAGGCAATGCAGGGCAATGTCTATGTGTCAGAACCACTTATCAGCAAAATAACAGGGGAGCTTTCTATTATGGTAGCGGCTCCTATCTATAAAGATGGAATTCAGGGTTCCGATATTGAAGGCGTAGTTTACTTTGTCCCCCATGAGACCTTTCTGAATGATATCGTTTCCTCAATTCATGTAAGCCAGCACAGCCGTGCATACATGATTAACCGTTCCGGGGATACCATTGCAGATACTACTTTGGATACAATCACTGTCCAGAATATAGAAAACGAGGCAGAAAGCAATTCGTCTCTGAAAGAACTGGCATCGATTCATGCCTCCATGCGCCAGGGCGAAAATGGTTTCGGAAATTATAAGAATGGCAAGAAGAGTATGTTTGCCGCTTACGCACCAGTAAATGGTACAGACGGATGGAGTGTGGCAGTTACTTCTCCCAAGTCGGATTATCTCTCTACTACATATTTCGATATTGTCATAAACTTGGTGATGATGGTACTTGCTATCCTGCTTTCCATTATAGTTGCATTGAAACTGGCCAACAGCATCAGCCGTCCTATGAAAGCATGCGCAGAACGTATGCGTCTTTTAGTGGAGGGTGACCTGGAATCTCCAGTTCCGGAGGCTGTCAGCAGCGATGAGACGGGAATGCTGACCCAGTCCACTGCCGAACTGGTGAAGGGGTTATCTGCCATTATCCATGACATCGGGTACCTTTTGGGGGAGATGGCGAATCAGAATCTGGATATCCAGTCCCAGAATCGTGATGCTTATGTAGGAGATTTCCAGAGTATCCTACACTCCATGCATAACATGAAGGTAGAATTAAGTGAGATTCTCCATCAGATTAATACGTCTTCAGAACAGGTTTCAAGCGCCAGCGGCCAGGTATCTTCAAGTGCTCAGAATTTGAGTCAGGGTTCCGTGGAACAGGCCAGCTCTGTGGAAGAACTGGCAGCCCGTATCAGCGAGATCTCTAATCAGGTGAAAGATACCGCAGACAGTGCACAGGAAGTACGGGAACAGACGCACCATGCAAGCGAAGGCGTTTCTGTCTGCAATCAGCAGATGCAGGAACTGATGAAGGCTATGGAAAAGATTCATTCCAGTTCAGAAGAGATTGGCAAGATTATCAAGACTATAGAAGACATTGCATTCCAAACCAACATTCTGGCGCTGAACGCGGCTGTAGAGGCTGCACGGGCAGGTGCCGCAGGGAAAGGATTTGCCGTTGTGGCAGATGAAGTCCGCAGTCTTGCCAGCAAGTCGGCGGAAGCGTCCCAGAACACAGCTGTGCTGATTACACATTCCGCGGAGGCAGTAGAGACAGGTACAGAGATTGCAAAACATACGGCTGAGACTCTGGCAGATGTGGTAGACAACATCCAGTCAATGGCTGGTTCTATCGACCAGATCTCTTCGGTGTCAAAGGAACAGTCTGAAGCCGTACTGCAGGTCAATGAGGGAATCACTCAGATTTCCACAGTTGTACAGAGCAACAGTGCCACGGCTGAGGAGAGTGCAGCGGCCAGCCAGGAGCTTTCTGCCGAGGCTGGAAATTTAAAACAATTGGTAGCTCAATTTACACTTGCCAGAGATTAGAGTTCCTCTTTGTTTGCGAAAGGCCTGTGTGAATTTTTTGTTTTTGAACATTAAGCACGGCTAGGGCTGGGGGAGAGAAAAATGAACAAGAAAAAATGGATAAGGATAGTGGCGATTTATTCCATAATTTATACTGCTGTAACATTGTTAAATAGTATTTTATATCTTGGTAAGGGTATTTATGAGGACCCAAGCGGTAATTGGCACGAATTAGATAGGGCTATAATTCTTTTGATTGGTGTTACAGCATTTAAGCTGTGTACTGCTTTGCCCGTTAAACCTTTACTTTTAAGATATATTATTGCATATGTGCCATCACAATTATTAGCATTTGGATATGTCTGGTTCAGCGGATTAAGGGAAGAATTGGCCAAAACAGCATATAGAGATATTTGGATTAATTTTGCCAGCCTTTTTATACTCTTATGTATTGTCAACACTGTTATTAGTATTCGTAAGGAAAAAAGAGAATAAAGTTTCAGCCTGTATCGTATCAGTTTGCAGATGAGCATTACACCAGAAATACATTGCATTTACATATGGTATATACGATACTTGCAGTGATGCAGCAATGGCTGTGGAGCGTGTCTGAAAACCATCAAAGTAACCAAACGAGGAGGCAGGCAATAAAAGTAAAAGCCTGAAAGTTGACTGTATTCTTTTCATATCTTGCAGCAAACCTTTTGTTATCCTTAAGCTTGAGGAGGAAATGGCAGAACTGGGAGGCTGCATCCAAGAAACTATATGAAAAGCACAGGAGGTTCTGTAATAATTGTATCACGGCAGCACGGAGAATAGCCAAGCGTTAGCGGTACTTGTGGGGCAGAATGGGGCAAATCACGGCATTTGGGATAGTGTGGTACTACGAGTGAGGAAATAAAAGGAAAAGATGTAAAAGGTTAAGAATGTTAAGGGATTCTGGCACATTGAGCGTTGCTGGAATCCCTTGTTTACTTTTTAGGGGTGTATGTAAGGGAAAGAAAAGCGGATAAAAATTTAAGGCTGTATCAAACTTTGTATAACTTTCTGCGCACGATACCAGTCAGGAGACTTATTCCATCCAAGTGCTTTATTGACAGCGAAGCTGCCATGAAGCATAAACAGGAACAGTTTATCCGCTTCCCACTCTGATACACGATAAGTATTCATAATCTCAGGAATTTTTTTCCCTTTTTCTCTTTTGTAAAGTTTTTCCAGTATGTGGTGGGACATGGTTTCGTCAAGGAACAGGATGCGGTATTTGGGGTTGCTGGCAGCACGTTGGCATGCCGGGAGATAGATATCAGGATCATCTGGGGCAGGAGAAAATGTTTTTTCCGTCTCGGCATGAACAAACAGGTGTGATATGGAAAAGTTAGTATCCAGCTCTGTAAGGCGGAGTGCTTCGTCAAGCACCTCATCCAAAACTTCATCAATATTGCTATAATGCAGGTAAAATGTTGCCCTTGTAATTTCTGACTGTTTGCAAATGGCCGTTACTGTGATTTTTTCGTAAGGGGTATGTTTTAACAAGTCAAGCAGGGAATCTTTTATGAGGTTCTTCGTATAAATAGTACGCCGGTCCGTTTTTCTGTCTGCCATATTTTCAATCCTTTCCAAAGTTCTATACAAAAAATGCATTTTTGTATAGGAACGTTTCTCTTCCTGAAAAAACGTCAAGCACTTTTAAAGTCATTTACATTATAATTGTTGCAATACGATGTGTCAACAATTTTAGAAGGGCGGGAATATTGTGGGATATGGAAATGAGGTAAAAGAATCCGAGAGTATGGGGGAGGACCATTTTTCTCTAGCTGGTTTCACCCCGGAACGTGTTTTTGAAATGGAAGGAAAGATCACAGAGTACCGTTGTGCCAGCCACTGCCACGAGATGGTTTATAACTGTCCAGAAGATATTATCCATATGGCAGAGGCAGAGAACAAGGGGAAAGTTCCCACAGAAGCAATCCCGAAAGAGATTGCGGAAAGATCTATCGGCGTAGACAGGGATATTGCAGCCGCATTGGAAGTGATTTTGAAAACGGGAGGAAAACAAGAATGAAAAGACAAGAAAAGCTTACAACAAACCGTGCGTTTCAGGAAATGCGAAAACCAGCCGTAGAACGTCTTAAGGGCAGATCCAGTAAAGAGATCGCAGCGAACACCCACATAGAGTTTGACAAAGAAACATCCGAATTTTTATTGTCCAGCATGGGAAAGGATATCCGGATCAGCTATCCCCAGTATGAGATGACACCAGAACTGGACGAATGGCATCATCTTGTCACCCTTCTCTATATGGATAGGGCAGACGGGACGCCGCTCAGTTCCCAGTTGATCGCATTCGGAGATCTGCCAGGGGGCCTTGCCCGCGGAGGGGGATTTGACCGGCAGTGCGAACAGACGATCAGCCGGCAATTCGGTAGAAAACCCGCAGAACACATCCAAAAAGTCTGCGGATCCCTGGGAGCGGAGATCATCCCTTCCAATGCAGATCTCTGTGCGGTTTTCCGCTTTTTTCCCTTATATCCGGTAACGCTGAAGATCTGGTTTGCCGATGAAGAGCTGGACGGAAGCGGGAAAATGCTGCTGGACAAAAGCGCAGAACACTTCCTGGATGTGGAAGGTGCAGTGACTGTGGGGAATTGTATACTGGAAGCCCTTGTAAACCGTTATCGGGAAATGTACGGAACAGACTGAAAAATAAAAAACAAGTCCTGCTCTATCTGTCTTGAGCAGGGCTTGTTTTTTTGTCAATCATTTTTGTAATGTCTGCGGTATTCCGTGGGTGCAATATGCACGATATCCTTGAACGCTTTGGTAAACTTCCCCTGATTTTCATAACTTAAACCTTTGGCAATAGCCGCAATGCTGTCGTTGGTGCTGCGCAGCAGCTCCATAGCCTGGCGGATGCGGTATTCCTTCATATAAGAGGCAATGGGCTGTCCATAGACAGCTTTGAAAATACTTTTCAGAGATGAGGTGTTCATCAAGTATTGCTTGGACAATGCCTCTATGGTAAAGCGTTTGTCCAAATTCCGGATTAGGAAATCGTGGATCTCTTTTATCTGTTGTACTTGTACAGAATAATATTGGTCCAGCGTCTTTTCTTTTGTCAAATCCAGGCGTTCCAGATAAAGAAAAAGCTCCTGCACTTTCAGCTTGCAGTATGGGACATATAAATGTTCCGGAAGGCCGCAGAGCACAGAAAAAATGCCATCTATTTCCGGGCTGGACGGAAGGCAGCAGGGCTTCCCGTCCGGGCAGAGCTTTGCCAGAAGCCCATGGATCTGAATGCCGGCTTCCCGCGGGATATCTGGAAGATTTTTTGCAAACTGATCCAGGTCTACCGAGATCACCATCCCTTTGTAATGACCAAGGGGCGTAGACATGGAAGAAATGGCGCAGTGATTCATAGTGTGCAGGGTCAGATCCCCTGCCCCGAAATACACTGAAATACCGTTTCGCATATCCCATCCCACCCGGCCTTCCAGACAATAATTGATCTGAAGCATCCCTGGAAGGTCCTCGTGGTGAAAATCCAACTTTTCGCCGTAATGATGGATCACAAATAATTCAACTCCGGGAAATACCTCCAAATGTTCTGCCTGTCCTTTTCCAGAAGAAGAAAGGGATTCGGCAAATGTGTAGATCGGATTGTTTGTCATAAGGATGGCCTCCTGTGGGGCAGTGTATCTAATGGCATAAAATCCCCCCTTTTCTATTGTAAATATAACACAGATTAGCCCAAATAGAAATGTTTTTTATCCATTTGGAAGGATAAGTGGTGGAAGCATTGACTTTCTTTTGCGGTATATCTACACTGTAACCATAGCAAATCTGGAGGAGCGAAAATTATGATTTCAGTTGAGGAATATTTACAGCAACAGAAAATAAATCCCGGTCTGATTGCAGATGTGAAAGATTTCCGGGAAAAATACGAAGTGGACGCACAGATGGAAAATCGCATGGTTGTCCCGGATATGCTTTTTTATGGAAAGGATATCCTGGAAATGTCCATAGCCGCCCTGCTGCAGGGGGATAACCTGCTGCTTTCCGGCGCAAAAGCGACTGGGAAAAATGTATTGTGTGAAACCCTGGCCTGGGTCTTCGGGCGGCCGTCTTATGATATTTCTTTTCATGTAAATACGGACAGCACGTCCTTGATTGGGACAGATACTTTTATAAATGATGAAGTGCAGCTTCGCAAAGGGCCAATATATCAATGCGCAGAGTTCGGCGGATTCGGGATCCTGGATGAGGTCAACATGGCGAAAAACGATGCGGTTTCTGTGCTGCACGCTGTCTTGGACCATCGCCGCCGCATTGACGTTCCCGGCTATTCCAAGATCGAGCTGCACCCGGCCGCGCGGTTTATCGGGACGATGAACTATGGCTATGCCGGGACAAAAGAACTCAATGAAGCTTTGGTTTCCCGGTTTATGGTGGTGGATATGCCGCCTCTGGAGGAGGAAACCATTCGGTTTCTGTTAAAGACATATTTCCAGAATGTGAAAGCTCAGGCTCTGGAACAGTTTACCGGTTTGTTCCTGGATTTACAGACCAAGGCATACAACGGGGAAATTTCCACAAAACCCCTGGATCTGCGAGGGTTGGTTTCGGCTATCAAGGCCATGCGCTTTGGCCTTTCGCCCCTTCATGCCATTCACATGGGCGTTGTCAACAAAAGTTTTGACATATTCGAGAAAGAGATCATCGAGGATGCGGCGCTGACCCGGATTCCTTCCACATGGACAAAAGCGGATATTTTCGAGGGGTAAATATTATGAGAGATACCAACCAGGAATTGGAGATGGGAGCGTTTGACGAACGCCGTCTGGAGATTGAAAACCGCATCAAAAATCTGTTCTGGACCGTCAGCGGCGATTATAGTCTGAATGTCCGGCCCGACATCGAGGCTTTTGCCAGATCCAAGTACATTGCCCTTTACGATGCCATCAAACAGGGGGCCTTTGCCAAATATTTTGACCTGGAACAGCTGGGGCTGTATATCATCAAAAAAGTTTCCCGCCATGCCCAGGAAAAACCACTGTTGGAACTGACCCAGCTATGCGTGGATGCAGCGGTTTACCCCATGATCCGTCAGGCGCGGCTGGGGATCGATGAGATCCGCCGCAGGGCCTTTACGGATATCTTAAAACACCAGGAAGCAAGAGTAGGCCAGACCCTCTTCGGAAAGGTAAAATGTACTATCATCAAGCGTTTTTTGGGAAAGCCAGATCCTGGATCGGAAGCAGTAATCCGTCAGGCGGCGGATGCGGTCCTTTCGCTGGAAAATGCCACAGATACACAGGCAGTCATCCAAACCATTGATGACATTTACAATACATTTTTTGATACCGCCTTTGAAAGCGAACACGGGGATCTGCAGCAGATCTTGGCTCTCCCGACCTTGGAGATCGCCAATGCCGCCTGGCAGGACTGTTTAAGCGATGAACAGATGGAAGACATCATCAAGGTTTACTTGTCTAACGTCAGCGAAGACGCGATGCGCCTGGATATAGAAGATAAGCCAAAGACATGGAGGCCAGATGGCCCAAAAGAAAAGAGCAGACTTTTGGAAAATACAGAAGAAGATGAAGAAGCGATAAAAAAAGTGCAGGAATATGTGGAACTCAATTATGGGAAAACCTATTTAAGCAAAGTCGAGTATCATCAAAAAAATGCCCGGCTCTGCAAAGGAATCCACAGGGGCTGCACCCTGCATTTTACCGAAGGCGTTCTGCACGATCCGGTAAAGAAGAACAATCAGTACCGTTTCATCCAGCTCCAGTTTGAGAAAAACCGGATGTATTACGGAAAAAACCACTGGATCATCAAACGGAATGTTGCGATTCTGGCGGATGCGTTGAAAAAGGCGCTGGTCATGCGCCAGGAAGAAGAAGTCTGCCGGGCTTCCAGTGGGCAGCTCGTACCGTCCAGGCTCTGGAAACGGAAGCGGACAACGGATGAAAAGCTGTTTGATAAAAAGCTGAAATCCCAGAATTCAGAGTTTGTCGTAGATATTTTACTGGATTCCAGCGGTTCCCAGTCGGGGCGGCAGTCCCAGGTAGCCGCACAAGGGTATATCATCAGTGAGGCGTTAAGTCAAGTGGGTATTCCTCACCGGGTTACGGGATACTGTACCTTTTGGGATTACACGGTGATGAACCGTTTCCGGGATTACGATGACGAAAAAGAGATGGACAGCCGGATTTTTGAATTCCGCGCTTCCGCAAACAACAGGGACGGTCTGGCGCTGAAAGCGGTTTCTGACTCCCTGCAGCAGCGTCCGGAGGATTTTAAAATCCTGATTGTGCTTAGTGATGGAAAGCCCAATGATGCAGAAATCAACCGGCCGGGGACGAGGAAACGCACGCCCTACCAAGGGGAGGAAGCGGTGAAAGACACGGCATTTGAAGTGCGGCGAGCCAGGGCGGCGGGCATCTCTGTGATGGGGATTTTTGCCGGAAGCGATGAAGATTTATCCGCGGAAAAACGGATATACGGAAAAGATTTTGCCTACATCCGAAACATCAGTAATTTTTCCAATATTGTCGGGGCGTACCTGCGCAGACAGCTGGATAAAGATTAAGGAGGAGAATCATACGGGAAACTTTACAACGGCGTCCGGCTGTTACTCCTTGGCACCGTAGATACCGCCGGGGGCGTCCCCTTACGATTGCAGTCCCACGCTGGTAAACGAAGTAAAAGAAATCAGAAAGAAAATGGAGGCATAACTATGGCGCATGTCATCGCAGTCGCCGGAAAAGGCGGCGTAGGAAAAACAACTTTAACTGGACTTTTTATCCAGCGTCTTTGCGAGAGCGGAAAAGGTCCGTTGCTGGCAGTAGACGCAGACGCGAACGCAAATTTAAATGAAGTTCTGGGCGTAGAAATGCCCGTTACCCTGGGCGAAATCCGGGAGGAAATCGAGCGGGCCGGCTCCGACCCACAGAGCAAGATTCCGGCCAGTATGCCGAAAAAAGAATATCTGGAATACCGAATTGAGGATGCGCTGGTGGAAGAAAAAGATTATGACCTGATGGTAATGGGGCGTTCTCAGGGAGCTGGCTGCTACTGCTTTGTAAACAGTCTGGTGCAGGCCAGAATCCAGGCTTTGCAAAACCACTATCCCTATATTGTGGTGGATAATGAGGCGGGCATGGAACACATCAGCCGGGGCATTCTGCCGAAAATCGACACCATGTTCCTGGTCAGCGACTGTTCCCGCCGGGGCATCCAGGCCGCCGGAAGGATTGCCGGGCTGGTAAAAGAACAGGACCTCAACCCATCCTTTATGGGACTGATTGTAAACCGTGCGCCAGACGGAAAGTTAAACGCAGGAACGGCGGAAGAAATCGAAAAACAGGGGTTAAAACTTCTGGGGGTCATCCCGCAGGATGAAGAAGTCTATCAGTATGACTGTGACGGACGGCCAACCGTAGAACTGCCGGAAGGTTCCCCGGTACGGGAAGCGCTGGATTCCATTATCCGTCAGTTAAAACTGTAGAAATGCCATGGCGCAAAACAGGAAATTTTCATTTCTGGCAATGCTTGCGTAACAAATATGTCAGTTCAATAAAGGAGAATACCATTATGATCGCATCTGGATGTGAAGATAAGAATAAGACGCCGATTCCAGAGGAGCGCACTTGCCCGCAGTGCGGCAGGGAGATCGAAGTTTTTCTGTCCCAGGG
>Ga0137308_102459_pt1 | contig 12303 bp, 10 predicted proteins | sample Inofrocosms_June_FD_97181 | JGI IMG/M metagenome (GOLD analysis project Ga0137308, IMG submission 97181) | Mouse cecal microbial communities from Vienna, Austria - N-Acetylneuraminic and N-Acetylglucosamine D2O microcosms_June | ecosystem: Host-associated > Mammals > Digestive system > Large...
AGATGCTATGTGGAGGAAAATGTTACAAAATGATAGCGAAAAATAGAGGTAATGAAGTGATTTTGGAAATGGCAAAAGCCTTGAACAATAAGAACTTTGAGTTTCCGAGAACACACTTGTTTTATGGGGGTGGTATACTGGAATCAGTGGAAATTTGTCGGTGCAATCTTCAGCAAAAGTGATTTTGTCAAACGCTACAGCCGTTGCACCTGATCAAGAACGGTTGCATCATACTGACATATATTGGAATGCAGTGCATGGGAAACCCTGCGGCAGCACCTTGACCTGGCCGGCAGTTCCATGCGCAGGCAGATTCTGGATGAGAACTTCCACATGATGAAATCCAATGGCATTGCACCATCAAAACTGCCTTGCGGCTATGCCCCCATGTTCGCCTATATTGGCAGGGAAGGCTGCCTTGCGGATTTGGAACTGCGGGAGGGCAGACTGCACAGCCAGAAAGGCACCCCGGAATTTTTAAAAGAAACCATCGGCAGCTGACAGATGAGCCGCTCCTTTTCCAGCTTGACTTAGGCAATGATTTGCCGAAAACATCGGGATCCTCATGGAAAACGGCTGCCATTTTATCATTAAGCGCAGCCTCCGCAAGGAAAGCAGTGAAGACTCAAGATGGCGGAGGAAAATTGCGTGGATGTCTCCCGTCCCCGGGACGGTAAAACCGTCTATACCGGGAGTGGCTGGAAGGAAATCACCTGCCGGACGTAAGACGGCACGAAAAAACGGGCGGCAGTCCGCATGGGATATGAAATCACGGAACGCACAACAGACCGGGAAGGGCAGTTCCACAGCGAACTGAAGACCGATGTGGTTCTTAAGAGCCTGCCGTCCGGAAAGTTTGAGACAAATGAACTGGTTTTGAAACTTGCCATCCTGTCGTATAACATCCTGCGCATGATAGGGCAGGAATCTCTTGGCAGGAGAAATCCCCGGCTGAAGCGGACGGTAAAACGCTGCATACGCAGGACGGTGGTCAATGACCTGGCCAACATGGCATGCCACATAACGGAGCACGCACGGAGACTGGTCATAGGGATTGGAAAGAGCAATGTATGGCGTGAAGAGTTCTGGCATGTGTATTATGCTTTTGAAGATTTTGTTCTCTAGAGCGTGTTTGAAAATTAAAAATTGCACAAAATATATGTTTCCCCCTCCCCTTTTATGGTAAAATAAAGAAAAAGGGGTGATCAGTATGTTGAGGCGTTATGAATTAACAGATCAGCAATGGGAACAGATAGCTCCTTTTCTCCCGCCCGAAAAGACCGGAAAACGTGGAAGACCGTTAAAAGACAACCGTATCATGTTAAACGCAATGATATGGATCGCCCGGAGCGGTTCACCCTGGCGGGATCTGCCTGAATATTATTCCCCATGGGAGAGTGTTTACAGCCGTTTTCGGAAATGGACCAGCAGCGGCCTGTTAAACAGGATATTCCGTTTTCTGGCTATGGATGCTGAGTTAAGTGAGGTCTCACTGGATGCTTCCATTGTCCGGGCCCATCAGCACAGTGCTGGTGCCAGAAAAGATGGAGCTCCTAACGAGATCGGACACAGCCGCGGTGGACCAAGCACTAAGATCCATGCTGCCGTAGATGCATATGGCTGTCCTCTTTATATCATGCTCAGCGAAGGACAGCGTAACGATATTAATTATGCAATCCCTGTATTGGAACATATAAATATTGAAGGGAGCAGCGTACTTGCGGACCGTGGGTATGACAGTAATAAACTCATCGATCATATCTATGACCACGGTGGTGAACCCACCATCCCTTCAAGAAAGAATGCTAAATTCCAGCGTCACTGTGACTGGTGGCTCTATAAAGAACGGCATTTGGTCGAAAAACTTTTCCTTAAACTCAAAGCATATCGTAGGATCGCTACCAGATATGATAAACTTGCCTCAACTTATCTTGGTTTTATCTACATCGCCTCCATACTCATTTGGTTAAATTGACTAAAACATTGTATTTTTCAAACACGCTCTAGGGAATCTGTCAGTAAAAAATCTGCTGATTACGCTCCCGTATGAACTGGGGGGTTATGATGTGATGCCATTTTTGCAGGAAATTGAGTAACACTATGTAGGAATCCGGGATGCCATTTCCATTTGAGTCGGATCATTATGTCTAAATATGATTTAAGGTTAGGCTCACGGATTCAGGATTTTTACATTAACACATTCTTTTGCCATTAATTACGCTTTTTAAATTGAAGTTATGAGCTTATTTACGCCTTATGTTGTCAAATTATTTGTTCTGCGTTTCTTATCTCTCCGCTAATCTTATCTCCACACCTTTTTCTTTGTGATTGGTTCGGTGATACTTTTTCTGACATCATTCGTATACCTTACAGAATCAAAACGGCGAGTTAAAGGGCAGGTTTTTTTACATAGTTAGATTGGCGTAAATCTATTATTGTGTCTCACTTTCCAGTTGCTCCCGTACATACTCAGTAGTCAAAATCTTTTTCACAGTACCATCAACATCAAGCCTTGTTGTATTATGACTTGTATACGCCTCATTGGCCTGTGTTACCGCACCATATGTAGCAAGGAATTTATCGTAGTTCAATCCACGATCATCAGGAGTGACACGGAAATAATCGCCCATATCTTCCGAGCGGACACGTTCCTCGTTAGTCAACAGTGTTTCAAACAGTTTCTCGCCATGACGTGCACCAATAATCTTTATTCCTGTATCACCGAACAGTTTCTGAACTGCTTGACCTAACACACCAATTGTGCTGGCATCAGATTTCTGTACAAAAAGATCGCCTGGTTTTGCGTGCTCAAACGCAAACATAACAAGATCCACAGCCTCATCCAAATTCATCAGAAACCTTGTCATATTTGGATCGGTAACTGTAATCGGTTTGCCTGCCTTAATCTGATCGATAAACAAGGGAATAATTGACCCACGTGAACACATAACATTTCCGTAGCGGGTACAGGAAATGACTGTGCCGCCCTTTTCCACCGCACGCAAAGCATTCGCTCTGATAACCTTCTCCATCATAGCTTTAGAAATGCCCATCGCATTAATAGGATATGCCGCCTTGTCAGTGGAAAGGCAGACGACATTCTTTACTTTTGCCTGGATAGCGGCGTTAAGCATATTCTCTGTGCCAAGTACGTTTGTTTTAACCGCCTCAATTGGAAAAAACTCACAAGAAGGAACCTGCTTTAGTGCAGCGGCATGAAATATAAAGTCCACGCCATCAACTGCAGCCCTTATAGAATTAAAATCCCTAACATCCCCGATAAAAAATCTGACTTTCTCAGAATAATCAGGATACTTCGCCTGCAGTTCGTGCCGAAAATCGTCCTGTTTCTTTTCATCTCTTGAAAAAATCCGTATTTCCCCAATTTCTGATGTCAAAAACCGCTTCAACACAGTGGTGCCGAACGAGCCGGTACCTCCTGTGATCATCAAGGTTTTTCCCTTGAAGTAATCTGGTGAATTGTACTTTGCCATCCCATTTTCTTCCTTTCTATACGAGGGATTTTTATATTTGAGTTATTCCACCCCTACTATATAAACATAATTCGTTGTCGCACTACCGCCGATATTCAGCATCATACCATTCCTCGCATTTTTCACCTGATAGCCGCCAGCAGTCACCGTCACCTGCTTATACAGATCAAGTAACATTCTCGCGCCTGACGCTCCAACGGGATGTCCGCAACCGATAAGTCCGCCGCTCAGATTGATAGGATTTTTGCCATCAAATGCGATCATGCCGCTCTCTACGGCTTCGTACTCTTTCCCCGGCTCTGTGAGACCGAATGCGCTTATTGCCGCATATTCAGAGCTTGTAAAGCAGTCATGCGTTTCAAATACATCTATGTCATTAACAGTAAGGCCTGACCTTCTGTAAGCGTCCAGTACAGCCTGCCTTGTCCAAGGGAGAATATATTCTGACCTTTCATTATCAGCCATCTTCTTCTCAAACAGCATAGGAGCAACCCTGTGACCATAGCCCTTGATGATTGGCTTACCCGCTATACTGTGTTCGCTTATAAACTTCTCACTCCAAAGCACTATAACCGCCGCTCCATCGGTAACCTGTGAGCAATCGGAAACGGCAAGTTTACCACCTACAAACGGGTTTGTATCTGTTCCTCTCATGCTCGCTTGATCATAGCTCATGAACCATTTGCGCGTCTGAGCAAGAGGATTCCGCTTTGCATTCCCATAGTTGATTACGCTTATCTTAGCCAGCGCGTCCATATACCGCTTTTCATCCAATTCCGGGTACTTCTTCAGTGTCTCGTCCGCTAACTTGCCGAACAGCTTCGGAAATGGCAGGTCTATGCCCTTGCCTTCTCTGTCGTAGTAGGCCGCCCTTCCAAGGAAATCGCCGCCAGCCGCAGAATCCACGGTTTTCATCAATTCCCAACCAACTATAATAGCAACATCGTAATCGCCGGATTTGATTTTCGTCTGGGCGGCATCTATCGCCACAGAAGAACTGGCGCAGGCTGCCTCATACCTCGCACTTGGTACACCGTAAAATGCCGGATCAACCTCGGTCAGAAATGCTCCCAAGTGACCCTGCTCCGTGTACTTCTCCGCTATGAAGTTCCCCACAAAGCAAGCGACACGATTATTTTTATTCAGTTCCTTTACATCATCAAAAGAAAGACCGACTCTCCTGAGTCCGTCAGCCATGACCTCCTTGAGAAGTGCCGCCATCCCTTTGCCTTCCTTAGTCCAGTTGCGCTCAAAATCGGTCTGCGCTCCACCTAAAATGTATACCTTGCTCACGGCACCCACCTCCCGGATTTGAAATACATCCTGTAGTCATAGTTTGAAGGCTTCACTTCCGCAAGAAGCTCATCAATGTTTACTTTCTCGCAGACATCAGGAAGATTTTCCCGAATCAGGGCATGCACATCCGCAACCGTGGACAACGCCTGGTACATTGCCAGAGGCGGGCACCAGTTGAATCCGGCAGCCATCACATCGTCAGCTGCTTCAATCGTATAGCCGACTTTCTTCGCAGCGTACAAGGAATAAACAATATAGTTCAGCAGGAAGTGCCGGCAAATATTTGCCTCCTGGCTATGATTATTTACCAGCCGCTCAAAGGCTTTCCGATAATCTCCCTCCGCGACATATTGCTTCATTTTATCTGCAAACGGGAATACATAGTGAATCACATCCCGGTACAGACCCGTGTTGATGTCCAATACCGTCTGCCGTTTCAGGCCATTATCATAGCGAACAAGCTGATATAGACCGCAGCCGCTCTTACGTCCCATTTTTCCATCTGACACCAGCTTATCCGCAAATTTCGGAAATACGAAAGTGTCATGGGCGTAATCCTGTGTGTTCTCATAGATGTTATCCACGATAGCTTTGTGAACATCGATTCCTACAAAATCAGATGTGGTAAGCGGAGCCATCGTCCGCCCGGTAAAAGAGCCGAGAATCGCATCGATATAGTCGATTCCGCCGTTGTCTTTGTACTTCTCCGCATACTGAAGGGCTTCATTGATAAACTGGAAGCCGATGCGGTTACCAAGGAAAGCAGGGGAATCCTTGACTTCCACAACCGTTCTGTACAGCTTGCCACTCAGATACTCCTTCAGTTCTTCTTTCAGCTGCACATCACTATATTGAGTAGGTGTCAACTCGCAAAGCTGAAGTGTATACGGCGGATTGAACATATGTATTCCAAAAAACCGACTCCGTAATTCATTCGGATAACACTCAGCTATTGTATTGATTGACAAGCCGGATGAACCAGTCCCGGAAACGGCATGGGGTTTCATTGCCTTTCCGACCATGGTCGCAATTTCCTCCTTAACCTGTACGTACTCTTTGCTGCTCTCAAAAATCAGGTCGCTCTCAGCAACACATTTCTCTAACATGGAGAAATCAGCGGGAATTAGATTTTTTGCAATCGCATCCGCCCTTACGGACTTCACAATCCGCGGGATCGTCCTTTTCACTTTTTCAATATCGCGTCCGACACAGTAAACCTTCGCATTCCCAAAAGAAGCAAATATTCCTGCAACATTCGCGCCCATTGTTCCGGTTGCACCGATGACGGTAACTATTTGTATGTTCATCAATGTCACCCCTCTCTTCAGCAGCCTTACTGTTTCTCATGAGTCTTTGCAGGACTGCCGTAAACAGTGGTATATGGGTCAACATCTCTCGTTACAACACTCCCTAAGCCAACCTTAGCACCTTTTCCAATCTTCACTTTGTTTAGGATTGATGAATTCGGAGCTATCCATGCACCATCATCAATAACCGAAGAACCACAAGTTATTACATGAGCAGTGATAACAGCACCTCTTCCAACATAGAGATTATGGGCTATATGAACCAAGTTATCAATTTTTGCACCTTCTCCTATATATGTCTCACCTCCAAACAAGCTATTGCAAACACAAGTGTTATCCCCAATGTAAACATTAGAGCATATATGGCATCGGCCAACATGCGTAATATGCAAAGGCGAACTATTACCGTCTGTAATAATCTGAAATCCCTCCGAACCAATTGTCGAATTACAACCTATCGTAGTATTATCATCAATCACGCTTCCTGAACGCACCACTGTGTTATGACCAATCGTTACATAATTGCCTATGACAACGCCTTTCTCAATCACAGCTGTCTTAGCAATATGACAATCCTCACCAATAACCGGTTCAAAGTCATAGCATTCATATAACTCACCTGATTTGCATAAATCCTCATGAATAGAGTAAAAGCAAATTTCAGGTTTTTCGGATACAATATACGAAATATCTCTGCCAATGTTCTCCTCCGAATATGAATTTCGCAGGCTTTCAGATAATACAAGACATGAAATTGCTTCGTTTTCTTTTATGTTGGTAATGTATCTATCATTAACTACATAGGATAGTAACGACTTACATGGGGACTTACGATTGCAAAGTCCCAACCCATCAAATTCAGTATCTTTCCCTTCAAATTTTAATCCCAAGTTCGCAGCTAACTGGGATAACCGAATAGTTTTTTTCATAGCATCCTCCATATTTTATATTTTTGAAATAAAACACAGAATGATGCTTTCAAATTGATTGAACTTTTAGAAATTCCTTGACAGGCGTATCATATGCTTACTTTCACCCACTGCTGCCATTCTCATTGGGTCATAAATCATTACCATATGCTCATATGGTTGATCGCTAATAATAACTTGTTGTGGGGAAAGTACTTGCCAATTTGAGGATTCATAAAAAGGAATCAGCTTTTCTTTACATAGTAGAATTCCACAGGACGAGGATTGTCTGATAAATGCATTAATACATGCCATCAATATGATGCCCACTCCTGAGTGTGTATGTTTTTCTTCCACGCACACATTCCCTATGCCCATCATTCTATGCTGGGAATAATTGATGTCTACTTCAACATTAACCGCATTTAAGTAGGCGAGCAGTACCCCCCCCCCACAATAAATCAGGACGTGGTAATCATTAGCAATGATATTTTTATCAAACCATTTTTTCTGTTCAACAGTACTATAATTCCAGTATTGCTGCTTCAAAGCAATAAGTGAATTCATATCATGCTCATTAAGTTCTTTTGTTTGTTTCAGCTTCATATTCAGTTCCATCATTCCATCCACCATCCACATGGCAAAGCCACAAATTTTTTATAAAACTCGCTAACACTGGGTAACTCTACATCTTGTTTCCCAAATGTACTATAAATATCATTTCTGATATGAACACCGGAAGCGTAATACCCCATCTTTCGGAAACTCTCAATCGTTCCCGCTTTATCGTCCGTCAATAATCCATAAACCCAATAGTTTGGATTACAGTCCTTACGATATAATGGAATCAAAGAACTTTGCTCTCCATACAAACTTCTCCACTTTTCTGCCTGTAAACGATGTTTCTTCAACAGGTTGTCAATACCATCCATCTGCCGGAGACCTATGTATCCATTCACATTGCTCATGGTCGCACTGTATCCGACGATACTGATATCACAGTCAGGACTTATCTCTCCAAGCTCATCTCTGAATCTGTTTCTATCAATACCACAATCGCGAATCAGCAGGCTCCTTTCATACAAGTCTTTATCCTTGAAAATCACAACGCCGCCATCAATGCAGTTACAAAATCGTACGGCTGTCAAAGAGAAAATCGTTACATCCGTCCCGCAATTACCTATCTTCATTCCGTGATATTCCGAACCAAAGCACTCAATACCATCATCTATTACCGGAATACCATATTTTCTTCCAATCGCATTGATTTCGTCTATATAGCCAGGATAACCGCAGAAATGATTATGGATGATGATTTTTGTTTCTTTTGTAATTCTGTGTTCCACAGATTCCGGAGAAAGCGTTCCTGTTTTAGGATCCACATCAGCCCAATTTACATTCAGCCCATATGACAAGTATGGCTGTGTAGAAGCCAGACAAGCCATAGGTGACGCAATGACATCATTTCCCGGTTTTAAACCCATTGCAGTCAACGCCACAGATATTGCCAGATGAAAGCTTGTCGTAACAAGTAAATACGACACCCCAAAATAATCACGCAATTTTTCCTCGAACCTCTTCGTATAATTGCCGTAAGCCAATGCTCCCGAATGAAGTATTACATCCATCTCCGGCAGATCCGGCATATATGGCTTATATAATGGAACCATTCGTTTTTCCTCCCAACAGCTTTTTAGATACCGCAGAATAGAGTCCGCTGAAAACAAATGCGGCAGCAATTGATACAATAAAAGTGGCAGCGAAAACAAATGCCCAATTTTTTACAAAGTGCCGGATCACAACTAAAACTGGCCAGTGAAACAAGTACAGTACATAGGAATTATCACCCAGAGTCACAAGCGGTTTTACGGACTGATTCGTTTTCACCATCTTTTCATCATTGAGACAAAGCATCCCTACAAGCCCGACCGAAAACAAGGAGATAAATAAATAGATGTTACCCGTAAACCAATTGTTCAAATAATTCTTTGAGGATGAGAGAAGTTTATACCCCGCTATAAATCTGCCGTTTCTATTTGCCATTATCAAAATGCATATCATTATACCAACAATACCAACTACAGATAGAACCCCTATCTGCCTTCCAACCTTCTCTTCCCTCATGCCTATTGCCAGCAATGCCCCGCATGCAAATGCATCAATATGGGCGATCGGACATAAGGAAATAATCCAAACATTCGCCCCGCATATGATAGTTATCAGCCGATAGGCAATACCAATAGCAAACATTATATACATAGCGAACTTAAACCGATCTTTGGTTAGCATTTTCAAGAGAATCAATATAATCAGTCCGACCCATACTTCAATTGACAGGGTCCATGTATGAGCGGTCATTGGCTGCATCGGTGATTTATACCCTGTAATCATCCATTGGAAATTCTGCACTGACAACAGATGCGTTACCATATCATATGGAATTGCCTTCACAAGCAACGAATATAAAGCAGCCACAAGCAGAACCGCAATATATGAAGGATATAAACGGACGATCCTATGCTTGATTTGTTCCTTCACATTCAAAGAATCATTTCCCCATTGCTTATACACAATGAAAAATGCTGAAATTACAAAGAACGCCTCTACCCCCCCCCACCCAAAATCAGCGTATGGGACATTGCAATGGAAGGCAAGTATAAACAGGAATAATACACCTCTGAGCACCTGTATTCCCGGATAATATTTCTTCATTTTTTGTGCCTCTGCAGTTACTTTCTTACCAGCCTCTCTTTATCGTCTCTGCAATCTTATCTCTTGCTTCTTCATCAACCCACCAACCGCAGGGTATATGCACATACTTGTTATACCAATCTTCCATGTTTGGCAGATCGCACTTGGATCCAGCAAACACACTGTGTGTATCACTGCGATGGTGAAGCGGAGATGCCGTTATATCGATGCTCTCCATCATCTTGATAAAGTTATCGCGATCATCAACCTTCATCGTATAGATCCAGTAAGACGGTTCAGTGTGTTCATAATAAGGCACAAGTGTTATGCCGGAAAGTCCTTTGAGTACTTCATCATAGAACTTTCCATTTGCAATATACTTATCTATAATTTCCTGTGCATGCTTAAGCTGAATCTGTCCGATTATACCTGTCAGATTATTGATTCCATATTTATAGCCTGCACGAGTTATGTCGTTTTCAAGACGAGATACTTTCTTATCAAGACCAAACCACCGGAGCTTACGAGCGGGAGTAACATCATCAGAATTCTTAAAGGCAATTGCGCCCCCATCCACTGTGGTCATATGCTTAATAGCCTGGAAAGAAAAGCAGGTAAAACGTGAATTGGATCCGATTACTTTTCCCTGATATTTTGCCCCCAATGCATGGGCGGCATCCTCAATAATGGGAATTCCCGTTTTCTCTGAGATCTTATTAAATTCGTCCATATCACAAACCATACCCGCATAGTGGACAAGCATAATTGCCTTTGTTTTCTCCGTGATCTTTTCTCTCACAGATTTGGGATCAAGAAGCCCCGTATTTGGATCGACATCGGCCCAGACTACTTTTGCTCCAGTTATAGCGATAGTTGTGTTTGTCGGCTCGGAAGTCATTGGCGTGCTGATTACTTCATCCCCTGGTCCGATGTTCAATGAGAGCAAGGCGAGATGAAGCGCAGCTGTACCTGACTGAACAGCGAGGGTATTTGGATTTCCAAGAAGCTCTTTGAGTCCATCCTCGAAGTTCCAAGCAGCTTCTCCTTCTGCGATATATTCGCTGTATAACACTTTCTCAATCTCGGGCATTAACTCTTCACGGGGTGCCATGTAAGGCTTAATAAGTGGAAGCATCTATTTTCTTCCTTTCTTAACAATCTTTTTTAAAAATGTTTTTATGGTATTAGATAAATACGGTAAGCTATCTATTTTTAATATCTTGCACAATATTAAATACACTAATCCTCCCGTCAGTATTTTAGTAAATAAAAGAATTATTTTTGTTAGTGGAATTTGTTCTTCTGCAACAATTACAAAATACATAACAAGAGATGCAGCTAAAGGTGGTATTACATCAATAAGTTGCTCTGAGTACGTATACCCCAATAATTTTTTGTTGGCAGGCCAATTAATAAACGTAGATGCAATTTCAGCAATAAGAGCTGATAGTACAACAATATAAACACTATCAAAAAACATAACTGAAGCAATAAGAATAATAATACCTACAATCCATCTAACGATTTCCAATCGAAGGTAAATCTTACTTTCTCCTAATGCCTTCATAGCTTGTAAACTTGCCGTCTGTATTGGTTGCAAGAGATAGACCACACACATGATTCTTAAATATGGAACGCATGGCAACCATTTATCTGTCAAAATAACTGACACAAAAGTGGGAGCAACCGCTGCAAGTCCAATCAACATAGGTGAAAGCAAAAATGTTCCAACTTTTATAGAACGTCGAGTCATCGATTTAACACGACTTAAATCATTTTGAACTCCAGATATTGCAGGAAACAGAACCTTTGTGAGTGACGTATTGATATTTGTGCTTATCAATGAAGGAAATTGTTGGCCTTTATTAGTATAAGAAAGATCATCAACAGAAAACTTCTTACCTATAATCAAATTGCGAATATTAGTATAAAGAGCCATCATCATTGAAACAGTTAAAACCCTATAAGCAAAGCCAAGCATCTCTCTTACTCTGTCCCAGCTAAAAACAAATTTAGGCTTCCATCCAATAGTTAAGGCGAGAAAGACTGTGTCCATTACAGAATTTGTTAAGTATTGAGCAACAAGAGCCCATACCCCAAATCCACGATAAGCCATAAAAATCCCGATAATACCTGAGGTTATTGTACCAATCAATGTTGCATAAAAAAACTTCTTAAATTCCATTCGCTTAGAAACATAAGCTTGCTGAATAGAATTAATAGATGCTATTGGCAGCTTTAGCGAAAATACTCTAACTACAGGTATAAGCTCAGGTATATCATAATAAGAAGCAATAAAAGGCGCCGAAAAAAACAATACAAAATATAGCGCAATGCCACTTGCAACAGAAAAATATAGCATAGAAGAGAAATCTACGTCATCTGAACCTATCTTTTGTATCAAGGCATTGCCAAAACCGTCAGAAACTATTACATTCGCAAGCGTGATAAAAACTAAAACAAGCGAAATGATTCCATATTCTTGGGGACTTAATATTCTCGACAGAACGACAGTAACAATTAATGACACCAATTGAGCTAGTATTCGTTCGCCGTATGTCCATATTAAGCCAGAAAATACTTTCTGCTTTGTGTCATCCATTTTTA
>Ga0137308_102461_pt1 | contig 12266 bp, 12 predicted proteins | sample Inofrocosms_June_FD_97181 | JGI IMG/M metagenome (GOLD analysis project Ga0137308, IMG submission 97181) | Mouse cecal microbial communities from Vienna, Austria - N-Acetylneuraminic and N-Acetylglucosamine D2O microcosms_June | ecosystem: Host-associated > Mammals > Digestive system > Large...
ATACGGGGAAGGCAGGACAATGGACGGGATCGACAAGATGCTGAAGCGCCTGGACACCGGTTATATCGATCTGCTTCTGCTCCATCAGCAGGTGGGAGATTATATGGGCGCATGGCGGGATTGTGAAAAGGCTGTGGCCCAGGGCAAGGTACGGGCAATCGGCCTTTCTAATTTTGAATCGGAACGGCTGGAGGAAGTATGTGAGGCGGCAAAGGTCAAGCCGGCTGTGCTTCAGGTGGAATGCCATCCATATTACCAGCAGGATGCACTGAAGAGACGGCTTGCGCCCTATGGCACTGTTATTGAGTCCTGGTATCCTATCGGGCATGGGGATCCCGGACTGATCGGTGAACCGGTTTTCTCAGAACTGGCGGATAAATACGGCAAGACCAATGTACAGGTGATTCTCCGCTGGCATATCCAGGCGGGGAATATCATATTCCCGAAATCGACCAATCTGCAGCATATCAGGGACAATTTTGATATCTTTGATTTTGAGCTGACTGGGGATGAGATGAAACAGATCAGGGCGCTTGACAATGGAAAGCGGTTCTACACAGCAACACTGGAGGAACAGGAACGCAATTTCTTTGCATGGAGACCGGAGGATTAAGGTGGTTACTTTAGCAAAAGGCATGTCGGTTTGCATAGGCTGTGGAAAGTGCAGTGAAGTCTGTCCTGCCGGGATTGATGTTCTGGAGGCACTCCGGATTTATGGGCAATACCGCGTAGGCGGTCCGGATGTGCTGGACAGACTGAACAGGATGGAATCCGATGGGCAGCCAATAGACTGCATTGAATGTGGGGCCTGCTCCGCACATTGTCCCGGAAAAATGGAAGTGAAAAAGATGATACGGACACTTGCCATGATGCAGTTCGGGTGTAACAGTGCAGATAGATAACAGTTCAGACAGGTCTGCGCACTCGCTGCGCTGACCGTACAAAAACGTAGTGGCCGGAGGGCATCTGCCCCATCGCGTAGCGATTCTCATGGGCAGATGCCGTAACAGTTCAAGGGGTATCTGAACTGTTACGAACTGTTACAAGCTTTTGTAATAAATTTTTGAATCATACTATGTACAGCCCTGGATTTGTGCTATACTTAAAAAAATATGCTCAGGAACCCGGGGGGAAATGCGGATGAAGAAAATACTCGTAATACAGGGTGGCGGCAGGGCAAAAGGGAACACAGCCCAGCTGGTTAACTGCTTTGTGGATGGGGCAAAGGAAAGCGGCCACTCCGTAGAAGTTCTTTCGCTTTTAAACCATGAGGTGAAAGGCTGTCTGGGCTGTAATGCCTGCCGTTATGGGAAGCCTTGTATCCAAAAAGACGCTTTTAATGACTTTGTGCCAAAGATTAAGGATGCAGACTGTATTGTGTTTGCTTCACCCCTGTACTTTTGGACGGTATCTGCCAGGATAAAGGCATTTATTGAACGATTTTACCGTATTGCAGAGGAAGATCCGAACCCGCCGCTTGGCAGGTATGAGAAGTATCCGGTAAAGGACTGCGCCCTGCTGATGACGTCAGCGGATGATTTTTTCTGGACATTTGAGCAGGCGGTATCCTATTATCAGTTTGCATTGGTTCATTATATCGGTTTTCATGACAAGGGCATGGTGCTTGCCGGTGGATGCGGGGATACTGATGGAAGGCCGCAGATTGATAAGACGGCTCATTTGCAGGAAGCATATGAATTTGGCAAAAATATCTATTCCCATTGAAGGGAGCTGGTGAACAGCGAATTTATGGAAAGAGGTGGGAAAAACGGAAGCGGTGAAGGAGGATATGGCATGGATCAGCTGATGTATATGATGATGATTGAAAAAAACAAAACTTATAACAAGCTAACAAAGAAGGTAGTAGAGGAACATGTTGAGAATATAAGAAAACTGGATGATGAGGGAAAGCTGGAGATCTGTGGTGTGTTCAAAGGCTATCCGGGGATGGCAGGTATGTATATTCTGAAAACCGAAAGCCGTGAAGAAGCGGAAGAACTTTGTAAAAGGGAGCCTCTGGTGGCTGGTGGCTTTGCAAAATATAAGCTGGTCGGCCTGCAGGTAGCGAACAGGGAAAATAATTATCTGCTGTGATTGCAGGGAAAACAAGTAATTTAATGGACGCAGAACCAAAAGAAGAGGTATCGTTATGAGCATAGTTGTAAATATTTATTATACCGGGACAGACGGCAATGCCCGGAAATTTGCGGAGGAAATGGAAAGCAGCGGGACTGTGGCAGAAATCCGCAGGGAAGAGGGAAATCTTCGGTATGAGTATTTCACTCCCATTAAGGATCCGGAAACGGTGCTTTTGATTGACTGTTGGGAAGACCAGGAAGCCATTGACCGGCATCACGCCTCCCCGATGATGGAGAAGATTGCAAAGCTTCGGGTGAAATATAATCTGGATATGAAGGTGGAGCGGTATGTGCCTGATGAGGGCGGGATACCAGAGACAGACCGCCGTTTTATTAATGTGAAGAAGTCCGAGAAGGGGGAAACAACATGAAAAAAACAATTTTATTTGTGATCTTACAGCAATATGCAGATTGGGAAGCGGCATATATAACATCCGCAATTACCATGCTGGGACAAGGAGAGTATGACATAAAAACAGTATCCTTGTCAAAAGATTATGTCCAGTCCATAGGCGGCTTCCGGGTAATGCCGGACTATGATCTCTCATCTGTCCCCAGGGATTATGAGGCTTTGATTTTAATTGGCGGAATGACATGGAGAAACGAAAATGCACAGCAGATTAAAACACTTGTAGAGGAATGTTATCAAAAAGGTAAAGTATTAGGCGGTATTTGTGATGCCTCTGCTTTTTTAGGTACAGTGGGCATTTTAAATGATGTAACACATACCAGTAATGATATAAATGATTTAAAGCAGTGGGCGGGACCGGCTTACATAGGAGAAGCCAGGTATATTGCGAAGCAGGCAGCCAGGGATAAAAATATCATTACGGCAAATGGTACAGCGCCTTTGGAATTTGCAAAAGAGATTTTGCTTGCTTTACATGTGGCAAGTGAAGAAAAAATATGGGACTGGTATAATTTCCATAAACTGGGATATTATACTGCATCTATGCCCCAAATGTAATACCTGGTTTTGACCAGGAGTAAACGATTATGCAAAGATTCTGACAGCATTTCACACTATCCTTAAAGTTAGTATCTAACAAATAGGACAGTACTTGCATTTTGCCCGATACCTGATAGAATCATATGTGAGGAAATTAATTCCATCAATCCTATAAGAAACGAGGTAATCATTATGAGAAAGAAACTCAACATAACAGAGGGCATCTTCCCGATGCCGGTTTTGATGGTGGCAACTTACAATGAAGATGGCAGCGTGAATGTTATGAATGCCGCATGGGGCACCATGCAGGAGCGGGGGAATGTTGCTCTCAACCTGACAGAGACACATAAAACCGTGAAAAATATCAAGGCAAACGGTGCATTTACAGTAAGCATTGCCGATGCGGCCCATGTAACCGAGGCAGATTATTTTGGTGTTGTATCAGGCAACAAGGTTTCAGATAAATTTGAAAACAGCGGACTCACTGCAAGCAAAGCCGAGATGGTGAACGCGCCGGTGATCAACGAATTTCCCCTTTGTCTGGAGTGCGAATTTATCGAATATCAGGATGGGGACTATGGCTGCGGCGTGATCGGAAAGGTAGTAAATGTAACAGCAGATGAAAGCGTAATGGCAGGTGACAGGGTGGATATGTCCCTGGTAAATGCGATCGCATTCGATCCATATACCCATGGTTACTATAAAGTGACGGAAAGAGTTGGAGAAGCCTTTAAAGACGGTCTGCAGCTTAAGAAATAATAGACGTATAAGATGGCCCGTCTGAACTGTTACACGAACCGTAACAGTTCAGATACCCCTTGAACTGTTACGGCATCTGCCCATGAGAATCGCTATGCGATGGGGCAGATGCCCCCCCGGACACTACGTTTTCGTACGGTCAGCGCAGCGAGTGCGCAGACCTGTCTGAACTGTTATCACGAACCGTTCCCTGTATCCCCTTTTTTCGCATTTCCTCTGGTCTGTTGGCGGCAGAGGTGCTATAATAAAGCTTATATATTACGGAGAAGGCGAGGAAGTGTTGTATGAAAAGAATATGGTGGATTACGGTGGTCAGTCTTGCTCTTGTGCTGATGCTTCCGGCTTATGGTCACGTCCAGGCGGCGTCATCTGCAGCGCCGGTCCCGTCTGAAGCTTTAGGCATATCCCCTGAGTCAGCTCCATCTGCCCTGGAACCTCTCCATGTAGAGGGTACCCGTCTGGTGGGGAGCAGTGGGAAGACAGTGCAGCTGCGGGGGATCAGCACCCATGGCCTGGCCTGGTTTCCTGAGTATGTCAATGAGGACTGTTTCCGGCAGCTTCATCAGGAGTGGAACGCCAATGTAGTCCGTCTGGCCCTTTACACCCAGGAATACGGCGGCTATTGCAGCGGCGGCGATAAAGAGGCATTAAAGGCTCTGGTCCGCTCCGGCGTGGAGTATGCTACCAGACAGGAGATGTATGTGATCCTGGACTGGCATATCCTGTCCGACGGGAATCCCCAGACCCATAAGGCGGAGGCGAAAGCATTTTTCCGGGAAATGTCCCGGGAATATGCAGAATATCCCAATATCCTTTATGAGATCTGCAATGAACCCAATGGAGGCACCAGCTGGCAGGAGATCAAAGCCTATGCTCAGGAGGTTATCAGTGTGATCCGGGCAAATGACCCGGATGCGGTGATCCTTGTGGGGACACCTAACTGGTCCCAGTATGTGGATCAGGCAGCGGCAGATCCAGTCCAGGGGTATGACAATCTGATGTATACCCTTCATTTCTACGCGGCGACCCACCGGGATGATCTGAGAAAACGGATGACAGCCGCGGTGGAGGCCGGACTTCCGGTGTTTGTGTCCGAGTACAGCATCTGCAGCGCAGATGGAAACGGCGCCATCGACCAGGCAGAGGCAGACCGCTGGGTGGAGGTCATGGACCGCTATGGAATCAGCTATGTAGCCTGGAATCTGTCCAACAAGAATGAAGCATCAGCGGTTATTGTCCCTTCCTGCACCAGGTCCAGCGGGTTTACCTGGGATGATTTAAGCGGATCCGGCCACTGGCTGTATCAGACGTTAAGAGGAAAATAAGGGAAGGAAAGCAGACAGGCATGAAACTACTGATTGTGGAGGATGACAAGGCTCTGGCAGGGGAGCTTTGTGCGTTTCTCAGGCGGTGGGGCTATGAGACGGCGGTTCCGGCGCGGTTTGACCGGATCGATGAAGAGTTTTCCGGGGTGATGCCCCAGCTGGTTCTTATGGATATCAATCTTCCTTACTATGACGGGTTTTACTGGTGCAGCCAGATCCGCAGGTTCTCTCAGGTGCCTGTGATCTTCATCAGCAGCCGCAGTGATGACCGGGACAAGATCATGGCCATCGCCCAGGGTGGAGATGATTATGTGGAGAAGCCTTTTCATCTGGAGCTGCTTAAGGCCAAGATTGAGGCGGTCCTGCGCAGAACCTACCAGTACCAGGTCCGGGAGCAGATCCTGGTCAGCCAGAATCTCTCTTATGACGGCAGATCCGGCACTCTCTATTATGACGGAGCCGTGGTTGAACTGACCAGACTGGAAAAGCGGATCATCCGCAAGCTTCTGGAGAACCGTCCTGCGGTGGTGTCCCGGGAGGAGCTGATGATGGATTTGTGGGATACGGACGAATATGTGTCCGACGGAACCCTGACTACCGTGGTCAGCAGGCTGCGCAGCAAGCTGAAGGCCTGCTGCGGGGAGGAGCTTATCGGGACGAAAAAGAGGCAGGGGTATTTTATCCAGACCCCTGCGGGGGCGGCGCCTGCGGTGTCCGGCACAATAGAAGGCACGGCTGACCAGAAAGGTGGAATATGGCATTTTCCTATATGAAACGCAGATGGAGGCAGGTTCTCCCGTCCCTGGTGGTCTTTGCTTTCCTGAATCTGTACTTTGTGTTCCTTGCCCAGAACCGGCGGGCGGCCCATCTTCTGTATGTGGATTTTTTGCTGGCAGTGGCGGCTCTGGCCTTCGGAGCAATGGATTATTACAGCTACTGGCAGATAGAGTCCCAAAAGAGGCAGCTGATGGGGGTTGATGATCTGATTCTGGGGATTTTGCCGGAGTTTGAGAACCGGGATATTGCAGAGCATGATGTGCAGGTGGTGGAGCGGCAGCGGCAGGCGCTTTTTGACGAGAATTGTGAACTGGAGGACTATGTGGCCAGGTGGAGCCATGAGTGGAAGCTGCCTCTGGCGGCCTGCCTGCTGATGCAGGAGCGGATCCCTGATTCAGAGCTTAGGGCAGACATGCGGGAACAGCTGGAGCGGATGAAACGGCAGATGGATTCCATGCTGCTGGGCTGTAAGCTCCAGAGCGCCCTGCTGGATCTGCAGATCAGACGGGTCTCCCTTAAAGAATGCGTCCGCACGTCCATCCACAACCAGCAGTTTTTCCTGATCCGCCGGCAGTTTGTTCCCCGGATTCGGGTGGGAGAGGCAGGGGTCTATACAGATCCGGCCTGGCTGGTCTATATTCTGGATCAGCTGATTGGTAATGCCGTCAAATATGGAAGAAAAGAGAACCATGAGGGGGAAGCCATCCTCCGTATCTGGGATGAGGAGATGGGCGGGACGATCCGGCTCTTTGTGGAGGATTATGGGGAAGGCATCAGGGACAGCGATATCCGGAGAATCTTTGAAAAAGGATATACGGGAAGCAGCTATCACAATGGAGAATACAAATCCACGGGCATGGGGCTCTACATGGCGGCAAAGATCGCTAAAAAACTGGAGCTGGAGCTTACGGCAGAAAGCAGATATGGGGAATACACCCGTTTCTGCATTACACTGCCGGCAGCATTACAAAGAATGTAAGACTGCGGCCTCTGATGTAAGGGTGGAGTAAGGATTTTTCTGTCCTGTTGTTTTAGTATAATAACTGTTCAGATATTTTGCGGTTCATTTCCAGAAACAGCATGTCTGAACTATCATTATATTTGACATGGAGGACACCAGCATTGAATGAGAACAAGATAGCGGAAATCCGGAATCTGGTAAAGAATTATGGAGTGAAAGGATTTCAGTCCAGAGTTTTAAAGGGGATTGACTTAACTATTTTCCGGAATGATTTTATCGCGGTCATGGGGCCGTCAGGCTCTGGCAAAACCACCCTTTTGAATATTCTTTCCACCCTTGACAAGCCTACCCAGGGAACCGTGATCCTGGATGGCCAGGATATCACACGGATCTCCAACCGGGAGCTGTCAAAGCTGCGGCGGGATAAGATCGGGTTCATTTTCCAGGATTACAATCTTCTGGATACCATGACGCTCCAGGACAATATAGTCCTGCCGCTGTCTTTAAACGGGGTCTCCCCAGGGGTATGTATCCAGAAGGCCCGGGAGATGGCGGAGCTGTTCGGTCTGGGAGAGCATCTGGGGAAATATCCCTACCAGCTGTCCGGAGGCCAGAAGCAGAGAGGGGCGGCTTGTCGGGCCCTGATTACAGACCCGGAGATCATCTTTGCCGATGAACCCACCGGGGCCCTGGATTCCAAAGCGGGCCGGGAGCTGATGGAATGCTTCCGCAAGGTCAATGAAAGCGGACGCGCCACGATCCTGATGGTGACCCATGATCCTTTTTGCGCCTCCTATGCCAGGGATGTATGTCTTTTGCGGGACGGGTTAATCACCTGCAGGCTCAGCCGGGGAGGAGACCGGAAGGAATTCTATGACCGGATCATGGATATGCAGGCATCCATGGGAGGTGATTTCTCATGACGGTGTGGAAGCTGGCGTGGCTGAATTTCAAAAACGGATTTAAAAATTACTTGTCCCTGGTCATTTCCATGGCCTTCACGGTTCTGGTCTTTATGAATTTCCAGAACCTGATCTATTCGGAGGTTTTCCAGGTTCTGGGAGAGCATAACCGGGAATACATTGAGGTGCTGGTTCAGGTGGTGAGCTTTGTTCTGGCGTGTTTTATGTTCTTTTTCACCGGGTATGCCACCAGTGTGTTTCTTACCAGACGGAAGAAGGAGATTGGGACCTACGTATTTATGGGACTTTCCAATCAGAAGATCGGAAAGCTGTACAGTATTGAGACATTGTTCACCGGTCTGACGGCCCTGGGACTGGGGATTGGCACCGGGATCCTGACAGCGGGACTGTTCCAGATGATCCTGGTGACTCTGGCCGGTCTGACTGTGGAGGTGCATTTCTTTGTTTCCGCAAAGCCGGTTCTGGTCACTACAGTCATCTACCTGGTGATTTATCTGTTTTTTGTGCTGAAGGGGTATGCAAATATTGCCAGGAGCAGTGTACTCAGTATGATCTCTGCGGCCAGACAGAATGAATATGTGCGGCAGAACCGTCTGATACTTCTGGTCAAAGCAGTGTTTGGCTGCGGGATCCTGGGGATGGGGTACTCCCTGGCTGTGAGAAGAGGCGGTCCGGAGATTCTGGGCCATGCCTTCGAGGCGGTGGTGCTGGTGACTCTGGGGGTCTATCTGCTGTTTGGAGGCCTGATTCCGCTGTGCTTCCAGACCCTGGCGGAGAACAAGCGGTTTCTCTACCAGAAGGAGCGGATTCTGTGGGTCAACCGGGTGATCTTCAGGATGAAGAAGAATTACCGGACCTATGCAATTGTCAGCGTGCTGATTCTCTGTTCTGTGACTGCCCTGGCTATGGGGTTTGCCATGCGGGAGCGGTATGAGAATATCATACAGTTTGAGCAGGTGTATACCTTCCAGCTGCTGAGCAGCCGGGATGATCTGGCAGACCAGGCGGAAAGGATAATCCGGGAATATACGGATATCCAGTATCAGGGGGAGGCCCCCATCCTGACTCTGGACACCTCTGACATAGTCACCGGGGATTTCTATAATCATTATGCTGTTTTACCCTACTCGGCAGTCAGAAAGCTGGCCGGGAGTGTTTCCCTGGAATGGAATATCCCTGAGCCGGGGGATGATGAGATTATCCGGGTATCCCGGCTGTATCTGTTATCCCTGCTGACGGACCGTTCCGGCAGGCAGGTCACCATTGGCGGGAAGGTATACCGGCAGACAGGAGAGACCAGTGAGCCATATCTGGGGTATCTTCAGGAGCAGGTCAGTTTCTATATGGTAAGCGACAGGGAGTATGAGCGGCTGCGTCCCCTGGGCCAGGAGCTATATACCTTCAATTACAAGATCAGCGATCCGGCGGCATTTCAGGCAGTGAAGGAACGGCTGGGAGAGCTGGTGGGTGACCGGGACGGGGAGTACACAGCCCGGGTCGCCATTGACCCGGAGAAAAATGATCTGGACTGGGTGCGTGTACTCTATCCCTTTTGTATATTCATGTTTCTGGTTTTTCTTATGTCCAGCGGGAGCATGATGTTTATGAAGGTGTACAACGATGCCTTTGAGGAGCGGGAGCGCTGCCGCGTCATGGGACGGATGGGGGTGGAGGAGTCGGTCCTTGGACGGGCCATTGCCTGGGAGCTGGGGATGGCCTATGGTCTGGCATTTCTGGTTATGGCAGTGTCCTCCTGGTTTTCGGTCAGGGCCCTGGCGAATATGATGTATGCGGACCTGACCGGGGTGAATGTGGTCAGCGTGCTGGTGGTGTTTGTGATTCTGCTTTTCTGCTATGGATTGTCTGTGGCGGTATATAAGCGCAATTCCCGGTAGATGCGGGTCCCGGCAATGGCCGGCAGATTCCCGCCCCGGCAATGGCCGGCAGATTCCCCTCCCGGCAAACAGATGTAAAATTAATGTATAGAAGGAGAACATAATTGATGAATTACAGGGAGTTGGGTAATACAGGACTGAAGGTCAGTGAGATCGGTATGGGCTGTGAGGGCTTTGCCGAAGACGAGTGCAGGAATACCATGAGGATGTTCGATGCGGCTGAGAAAATGGGGATCAATTATTTTGACCTGTATACCTCCAATCCCCAGGTGCGTGTCAGTGTGGGGGAAGCTTTGAAAGGACGCAGGGACAAATTCATTATCCAGTCTCATATCTGCTCTGTGTGGCAGGACGGACAGTACAAACGTACACGGAAGATCCAGGATGTGAAGGACGGCATGGCAGAGATGATAAAGCTTCTCCAGACGGATTATATTGATATTGGGATGATTCATTACTGTGATTCCCTGGCAGACTGGAAGGAGATCGCGCAGGGGCCGGTCCTGCAGTATGCCATAGAGCTGAAAAAGGCAGGAACCATTGGCCATATCGGTCTTAGCAGCCACAATCCCCAGGTGGCCCTGGAGGCAGTAAAGAGCGGTTACATAGAGGTGCTGATGTTCAGCGTCAATCCTTGTTATGATCTTCAGCCCGCAGGGGAGGATGTGGAGGAGCTTTGGAAACCGGACAACTACAGCAGTCACCTGGTCAACATGGATCCGGAGCGTCAGGAACTCTATGAAACCTGCCAGCGTCTGGGGGTGGGGATCACGGTGATGAAGGCATTTGGCGGCGGGGATCTGCTGGATGAGAAGCTGTCTCCGGCCGGGAAGGCGTTGACTGTAAACCAGTGTCTCCACTATGCTCTGACCAGACCGGCGGTTGCCACGGTTCTGGCAGGCGCCCATACGGTGGAGCAGATGATAAAAAGCGTGGCCTACGAGGAGGCTGCGGAGGAAGAGAAGGATTATGCCATGGCTTTTGCTTCCTTCCCCAATATCAGCTGGGAGGGCCACTGCATGTACTGCAGCCACTGTGCTCCCTGTCCGAAACATATTGACGTGGCATCGGTGACCAGGTTCCTCAATCTGGCCAGGGCCCAGGGGACAGTGCCGGAGACGGTGCGGGAACATTATGAGGTTCTTGCCCATCATGGGGGTGAATGCATCCAGTGCGGGGCCTGCGAGACCAGATGCCCCTTCCATGTGCCGATTATGGAGAATATGAAGGAGGCGAAGGCAGTTTTCGGGAAGTAATAGAAAACGTTACTGCTCCTTGACATTTCCGGAGTTTATAGTAGAATAATTTCTGATTAGTCATGCCATTTATATGGAATGACAAAAAGAAACTGCCTATACAAGCGGATAGGACAATGAGGAGGATGTGTAATGAACATAGTGATTTCCGACAAGGTGAAGTATATTGGTGTGGATGACAGAACCATCGATCTGTTTGAAAGCCAGTATACGGTACCGGAGGGGGTTTCCTACAATTCCTATGTGATCCTGGATGAGAAGGTGGCGGTGATGGATACTGTAGACCGCCGTGGCATGGAGGAATGGGAAGCAAACCTGATGAAGGTGCTGGATGGGAGAATGGTGGATTATCTGGTGATTCAGCATATGGAGCCGGATCATTCCGGAAGCATTGCCAGACTGGCAGAGCTTTTCCCGGAGATGACCCTGGTGGGCAATGCCAAGACCTTTGGGATGCTGAATCAGTTTTTTGATTTTCCGGTGGAGGAGAGAAAGCTGGTGGTGAAGGAGGGGGACAGCCTGTCTCTGGGAAGCCACACCCTGAACTTTATCATGGCGCCCATGATTCACTGGCCGGAGGTAATGGTTACTTACGAGAGCAGCGAGAAGATATTGTTCTCCGCAGACGCGTTCGGCAAGTTTGGAGCCCTGGATTCGGAGGATGAAGAGGGCTGGGCATGTGAAGGACGCAGATATTATTTCAATATTGTCGGAAAATACGGCGCGCCGGTTCAGACCCTGCTTAAAAAGGTGGCCAAGCTGGATGTGGCCTGCATCTGCCCGCTCCATGGCCCGGTTCTGAATGAGAATCTGGAATATTATGTGAATCTGTATGATACCTGGAGCAGCTACAGGCCTGAGGACAAGGGTATCTTCATCGCCTGCGCTTCGATCCATGGCAATACGGCCGCGGCGGCAGAGAAGCTGGCAGAGATCCTGCGCCAGAAGGGGGCGGAGAAGGTGGTAGTCCGGGATCTGGCCCGGTTTGATATGGGAGAGGCTGTGGAAGATGCCTTCCGTTATGACAGGATGATCCTGGCTGCCGCCAGCTATGACGGCGGCGTGTTCCCATGTATGCAGGATTTCCTGCACCATCTCCAGAGCAAGGCCTACCAGAACCGTAAGGTGGGGATCCTGGAGAATGGCTCCTGGGCTCCTTCTGCAGCCAAGACCATGAAGGGTATTCTGGAGACCATGAAGAATGTGACTGTGGTGGAACCGGCAGTAACTATCAGATCCACCCTGAAGGAGGCTGATCTGCCGATGCTGGAGAAGCTGGCAGA
>Ga0137308_102462_pt1 | contig 12266 bp, 15 predicted proteins | sample Inofrocosms_June_FD_97181 | JGI IMG/M metagenome (GOLD analysis project Ga0137308, IMG submission 97181) | Mouse cecal microbial communities from Vienna, Austria - N-Acetylneuraminic and N-Acetylglucosamine D2O microcosms_June | ecosystem: Host-associated > Mammals > Digestive system > Large...
TGGACGCGCATTTCCACGGAAGACTGCGGGAACTGGAGCTTGCCGCCGTGAATCGCTTCGACTTCACCTGCCTTGAGGGGATTGGGGACATCATGAGCAGCAACATCCATGAGTGGTTCCGCAATTCGGACAATCTCCTGTTATGGCGCGGCTTACAGAAAGAATTACAATTTGAAAACAGTTGGGATGCAATGGCATCCGGAGAGGAGAACAAAATGGAAGCAACGAACAGCAGATTTGCAGGATGCACCATCGTAGCCACAGGGACGCTCGAGAACTTCACCCGTGAGGGAATCAACGCCAAAATCTTCAGCCTGGGGGCCACGCCCGGCAGCTCCGTCACCAAAAAGACGGACTACCTGATCTGCGGCCAGAAGGCTGGCAGCAAGCTGGCAAAGGCACAGCAGCTCGGCATCCCGTTACTGACAGAGCAGGAATTCATGGACATGATCGCTTCCTGAGTAGCCTAATGGAAGATTTTCATCGTTCTAAAAGCGCAGGCAGCGTGCCTGTATGCGGAAATGGAAAGGAGAAGATGTTGAATGGACATTTCAGGTGTATCACTGGCAGTAGATTCAACGGGGCATTTAGTCGGAAGCAGATTGACAGAGATCCCCATCCATGAAAGTGACGTCACTGCCATCCTTATGCAGCGCTGGATCGCCTGCTATATGCTGTATGACTGGAACCCCCACCATGCAGGCTCTGCCTATCTAAACAATAAGTGCGACTGGGTACAGCAGACATACAAGAGGCTGGACGGAATGGCCATAGACGCCGCGTCACTGGATGATGTCCTGACGGATACGTTCAACCGGATCCTGCTGGAGGATGTGGCGGACTTCATCCAGACGCACATGAAGGTATGGAAATGCGACCGGCTGACGGTTGAGTTCCAGGTCGCAAAGGCAATAGCGGAGATCTATCCCGGGCAGAAGCCATAAGGGAAGAGGCGGAAAGGATACCGGCATATCCCATGCCACGAAAAAGGCTGTCTGGAAACGGCAGCTTTTTTCAAGTATCCTGGCAGCCGCAGGATCCTTATTCTATATACGGGTCCCGTTCACAATCCGTAAAACAATTAAATCGCAACTGACAAAACGGAGACGGCATGCTATAATAAGAGAAAGAGAGGTACATTTATGCCGAATATGAACAAAACCATCCAGCAGCTAAACCTGGAGGACGATTTCCTTTTCGCAAAGGTAATGAGCGATAAGGAGGTCTGCAGAAAAGTATTAGAAAAAATACTGGGCGTTTCCATACGGGAGGTTTCCGTGCCTGCCACGCAGAAAACCATCAATATGCTCTATGACGGAAAAGGCATCCGGCTCGATGTATACCTGAACGACAACGAGGGAACGGTATATAATGTTGAAATGGAGCGCGGAAAGCACAGAAAGGCTACCCTGCCTAAGAGATCGAGGTACTATCAGGGAAACATCGATCTTGACATCATTTCAGCAGGGGAAGATTACAGGAAACTGAAAAAATCCTTTGTCATCTTCATCTGCACCTTTGATCCGTTTGGGGACCGGCGCCATTTATACACTTTTGAGAACAGGTGCGCGGAGAATCCTTCCCTTACACTGGGAGATGAAGCCACTAAGATTTTCCTGAATACCAAAGGCAGCATGCACGATGTCGATCCGGAAATGCATGAATTCCTCTCTTATGTGGAGAACACAACGGATGACTTTGCATCGCAGGCCAGGAGCCCGCTCATAAAAGAAATCCACAAAAAGGTTACCGAGGTAAAAGAGAGCAAGGAAATGGAGGTCGAGTATATGACTTTATTGCAGAGGGATAGAGAAAATCTTGAATTAGGCACAACACTTGCCACAAAAATCATTAAGCTGTATCACAAAGGCATCAGCAATGAAGACATTGCCTCTTCTTTGCAGCTTGATCTTGAATATGTCAATTCTGTTATATCTGATTATGAAAACGATTAAACAAACTTTTTGAGGAACATGACATTTTATAACGGCAGACACACTATTATCAGGGAAAGCATGCACTTTCCCTGATTTTGTGTAACGAAGATCGGAAAAATGGAGGATACAATGCCAAAAAGAAAAAACAGTCCTGACAGGGATGCTTTACATAAGGTCCTTGCCCAGGCATACAAAGGAAAAAGCTTTGCTGCATACGGGATTGCGCTCCCGCCAATCCGTGAGCTGCTCCCTGCAGTCCCGGTGGGTGGCGGCTTTGTTGACAGCCTGTTCCTGCTGGAAGACGGAAGCTATGCAGTTGTGGAATACACATCAGGATGCCATAAAGCAGATATGATTAGATATCCGGAACACATTGCGGAAATCATGAAGCGGTATGACAGAGAGGATGGCAGTTTTAACCTGCATCTCATCATTATCTATACCGGTGATGTGGAAAAGGCTGAATCAGTTTTTGATTTCGGATGCCTGGCCTTACACCCGGAGCAGGTCTTCCTGTCCCGCATGGATGGGGAAGCCGAAGCTGAGGCCATAGGGCAGAAAATCCGTTCCGGGCTTCCGCTCACGGATGATGACCTGATGAAGCTGGTTGTCCTGCCGCTGGCCGTTCCTGCTCCTGAAGGGAAGGCACAGTTATTTGACAGGATCCTGGCCATGGCAGAAGGGATTCCGGATGAGGGGCAGCGTACCTTCGTCCCCGCCGCCATGGCACTTGCCACTGAAAAATATATAAACAGATGAAAGGGAACTGGACTGGCAGCCGCCGGTCCTTTTCTTTTTGGCGGCTCCTGCATGAAAATGCCAGGAATCCTATCCCGGCCCTGGAGCGTTTGCGGAAGGATTCGAACCTTCGGTGCGTTGCCGCACGCCACCTTAGCAGGTCGCAGGATGTCCGGGGGACATCCGCTTTGCGACGACCGGAGTGGAACGGAGAGGCACCATAGACCTCTCGGACACGCAAACGGAAAGTGGATGGGGCAGGACTCGAACCTGCGGTGTTTCTGTGTGACGGATTTACAGTCCGCTGGTCTACGCTCCGCTTCGGTCGTTGCTGGACATGGTCCACCGGACCATAGCAACCTCGCCACTAGGCATACCCATCCATAATGTGACCAGGGGGAGTCGAACCCCCATAAGCAGAACCACAATCTGCCGGACTTCCGTTATCCTATAGCCACAGTAGCTCCTGCGGGGTGCTGTGGTCCGGTGGACCACGTCCAGCACCGACCGAAGCGGAGCGTAGACCTTGAACCCATCATCTCCGGCTTGAGGGGCCGGCGTCCTGACCTTTAGACTAAGGAGCCTTAATGATCCCCATGGGGCTCGAACCCAATACCTCCGGCTTGAAAGGCCGGTGTCCTAACCTTTAGACCAGGGGACCGTACAGCAGGCATCTCCAGCCTGCTCTTTTGCTGCTACTCTATTTTTTATCTTCCATTCATGCACTGATCTGTACCTGCGCAGCTGTATCTGTGACCAGAATGTCATCCATGCGCACCTGCAGCACTGCTGCAAGCACCACCAGATTGTCTATGGTCGGCAGAGCCACACCCTGCTGCCACTTGTAGATGGCCTGCGGCGTGGCAAAACCGAAGATGTCCTGCAGATCCCTTACCGACAGCCCGGCCTGCTTCCGCAGCCTCGCTATGTTCTGTCCTGTCCTAATCATATCTATAGTTGGCAGATTTACCATTGCTCTCACCTCCTGCTATTTGAGATAAATATCCAGGCGGCAATGCTCCATATGGGGCTCGAACCCATGACTCCTCGATTAAAAGTTAGGGATGCCCTTTATCCCTTGTGCTCATCCCATCTGAGCTAATGGAGCATAAAAAATACCGCCTACCTCATTAAGATAAGCGGTACTTGAAATCTATGGTCTATTCCGGACAGCTTTCCAAAGGACTGCTCCGGGCATCACACAGCTTTTCGCCTTTTTCTTATCTTACATGAGCGCATCTTAACCAGACTCTGTTCTTTTTCTTTACTGAACAGTGCCTCATAATGTTCGCTATGCAGATAATAGGCAACGGAAGTTGCTGCAAATCCATTTATGGCGAAATTAGCTGTTGTCATGGCTGTTTCCTTTCTGGGCCTTATCGGTCCGCTTTGTTTTCTACTGTATCCACTATAGCACCAATCTGCCCATTTGTCATTATACTGATAATATAATGAAACTGGAATGGCAGCTGCCGGTCCTTTTCTTTTTAGCGGCTCTTGCATGAAAATGCCGAAACTACATAAATACTAAACAACGAGGAAAAACCGTCTATAATCAATTTTCATGCCACTTTTTATCAAATGCATTCACCCTATATTCTAACTCTTCACCCAAAATAGGTCTTAAAGCAGGTCGGACTCTCTGCTTATCTTCCTGCCAACCTATCACATAATCCCCCAAAACATCCAACATCATTTGTGTTCCATATGATGCAACAAAGTTCTTACCCCGTTTTCGATATCCAAGTGCTTTTTTTAAAGAATAGAACAAGGCATCAAGCTTAATCTGTTCATTTCTCTCTTCATCCATATGTTCTATGAAGAGCGATATCTTATCGCCATCAATCTTGTAACCTGGTTCATTTCTTACTTTCCTTTGGGTAGCCTCAAAATCAGCAAAAAACAAATCTTCACCTGCATACTCATAAATAGCTATATTTTGCCTTTCTAACTCTTTTCTTATATTTTCAGTCCGTATAGCTATCACTTCAAGATTATCAGTATATATCGTTCCACCCATGCAAAAGATAATATAGCCTACTTTATTACAATCAACTTTTTCCTCCAACAAACGAACTATGTCTTCAAATATTGGGGGAAAGTTTTCCTTCTCTCTATATGTTCCCCTCTGGTTGTTTACAAATAAATTTCTAAATTCCGAATGAATTTCAATTAACAGCGCTAACTCTGTGTCGTATTTTCCTTCAGATAATTCCTGAAGATTAGCCCTATACACATCAACATTCTCAAGATGATTATTCAAGGAATATTCAAAGGACCTAAAAAATGTATTATATGATGATTTTTCCAGCTTTTGCATTTGCTCCCCAACTAAATCAGCAATGTCACTAATCGCTCCCTCAGGCACTACCTCCGATGCTGTAACTTTCTCATGCCATTGTGTGTATACTCTATGGATTGCTTTTTCGGTTCCAATTCCTGTCGATGCGACTTTTCCATCTCTCTTTTGCAGCGAAAGACGGTCAACACGAAAATGTTCAATCCCTATTAAGATACCTTTTTCATGTTCCGATGCTGGTGGGCAGTATCTTACAAAATCGGGGCGCTCCTTATCCATCCTGTCAAACTCTTTTCCACATATTTTATTGATGATTTGTTTGCTTTCCTCATGTAATGAATTCTTTTCCTTTATCACTCTGTTTAAACAGAATAACTCATTATTTTTCTTATCCAAATTCACTATCTATACCTCATTTCTGGTATCTCTATTCGGAAACAGATGTTTTGTAGCTACATTTATAACAGCACTGACCACGTTGCCCTCTGCAAGGCCGTATATCTACGGTACTGCCCCATGATATACAGACCGCTGATTTTTAGAGGAATGCCGAATATATAGGGCAAGGCTATTTTATCTTGTATATTTCCGACTGTCCTTCAAAGTTTATATTCCTTAATCGACATATGTCTTGAACAATATCCACATACCACTGTGGTGCTACTGGATGTACCATGACACCTTCTAAGAAATCAGATATGTCTCCAGCATCCTCTATTCTAACATTATTATCGCCAATCTTGTCCCAGTCAGGTCTCTGGACACAAATTCTCTCAGTCAAGTAATCTATGATTTCCTCATCCGTTTTACCCTTTATCTGATCCTCAATTTTGAATTTCACACCAAAACTAGATAGTCCCTCTGCACTGCCTAAACTGTTATCCGCAATTAACAGGCGATATTCTCCTTCATGTTTAAATGCAGGTCTTTTATGAAAATATGTTTCATGCGTTAGCAAACTATTTTTCATTTGGTTGATTTGTTGCTCCATGATGGATTTTTTGTTTAAGTCATAATTTACTTTCTCAAGATAGACACTAAACTGTTCTTTTTCTGGAAAAATCTTTTGCGTATGAACTAACAACTTATCGTCTTTTGTCCTTATTCTGACCGCTCTATTTCCATACGAATAACATCTCCACATGGCATCGGTTTCGGGGTGTTTTGACCAACATTGAGCATAGGTGAACCACTTACTGTGCCACATTCTAAAATAATTGTCAGGAATCGCATAATAATTCCTTGGGCACAGATTGTAATACATTTCCCTTACTATTTTCCGTACATCCCCAGGGGTTTCCATATGGGAAAATAAATACCCTTCATATTTATCCTCCCATGAAGATGGGCGTACATATCTATCTTTGTTATTTATGATGAGGTTTATAAAGTCTTCAAAACTTATATATCTAAAAAGGTTCTTACTCATCGAATACCTCCTCCCTGATATTCGCAACATTTCAAATAATATAATAGCATACGTTTCTATGTATTTCCGTATGAGTCCCAGAGTATCAACATTTTTCAACCTTCAGCATAATTCTGGAAAAATATCATAACGGCCGCTATTTCTATAAGGGACATGTGACTCTGGGCATCACTAAACACCCCTACTCCTCCAGAATGCGCACTGCTTCTACGAGATAGCCATAGGCCTCCAGCTTATGCTTTTTTATATAGGACAGTTTCTTATATCTGCTCTTTGCCATGGTCTCGGCTATGTATCTCTCGGGATTTCCTATTTTTACAAATGGCCGTCTTTTCAAAACACAGGCCGCAAGGTACATCACCTGGCAGGCGTCTATGGCAGCTCTTTCCCCATTATACTTGCCCTGCAGGATATGGCTGTCGAGGGCGTTTGCTCCCTCTACATACATCGGGTATTCCTCCGGGTCTGTACAGCCCCTTCCGATAATGCAGGCCGCTGTACGAATCGTGTCCCGCAATACGCTTTCCCTGTCTTCTGCAATATCCCGGAAAGCGATTTCTTCCGCCACCACCCTGTCATACGTCTCCCACAGTTCCCGCTGGTCTGTAAAAATCTCCGACAGGGTGGCCACATCATACAGCTGCTTCATGATTTCCAGTTCTTTCTTTGTCCCGAGCGGGATGCCCGTCGTGTGGGGTGCAAATGCCGTCATCTTGTCGCCTAAAATACAGTTTGCACTTGGCATCACTATCTTCGATGATTCCCCTGTGGTGAGCAGGATATCGTTCTGTATTTCCCGCTCTACCAGAGCAGCATAGGGACTTTCCATGAATACGATGTCCAGCAGAATATAGAAATCCTTTTTCAGGATTGGCGAGGCATACATAAATTTATAATGCGCCTTCTCTATCCTGTTCTTTCCTTTCCGGCTCTGTTTTTCATGGTGCTTGAATGGGAAAATCTTTGCTGCCTCCATCACAAACTTCTCCACGTCAGTCCCAGGTTCCACTATGATATCGATATCCGTGGACAGCCTCAGCGGATGCTCTGTAAGCAGGAGAAGGCTGGTGCCTCCCTTAAAGACAAAATCCATGCCCACCTGCGCCAGTGCCTCCAGCAGCCCAAAAGCGTACATGACCCTTTCCAGCAGCCCCGGATCCTTTTTATACTTTTTCTGTAACCCTCTGATGTACTCCAGCGTAAATATCTCTCTTGAAAGCATGCCCATCCTCCTGCTGACTGTATCTTAATTCCACATTTGTTTTTTCCTTCAGGAATGTCTTTATCTCTGTTTCCAGATGTCTCCGCCTTGCATACCGGAACAACTTCGTCTCATCAATGCTGTATCTGGAAAACGCATCTTCATAAATTCCCTGGTACTCACTTCTGCTGACCAGTCTGCCCGTCAGCTTTTTTGAGAATAGATCCACAAGCAGCTTCTCCAGAGGGGCAGAATGCCCTATGGCAGGTTTTGGGGCTTCTGAAACCAGTTTCTGCACTACGATAGTATCGTCATTTCCCCGCTGCCTATAGTACATGTCCTTACTGGGGCAGAACAGCACATCCGGGAATCTTTCATGCAGCATTTCGAATACCGAAGCCTCGCACATGTTTTCTACTTCCACAAATATAGTGTTTCTTCCAAATAAATGGTTTACAAATTCATTCATCTGGTACATCTCCCACATCTGGAATTCAATCAGCGGGAATTCACGGCTGACTGCCTGCTCAATCTCCAGATATGCTTCAAGGTGGTCATAGTTATATTCCCTTTTTCCGCTTTCCTCCGTAACACGGATATATACGCCCCGTCCAATGCTGGCAATCCTCTGCTCCCTCTTCAGTTCTGACAGCAGCCAGGAAACAGAGCTGTCTGAATAGTTTGCGTTTGTTTCCCTTACCTTGTTACTGAACTGCTGTTTTGTAAAGCTTTCATCTACAGGCATGTGTTTGATGATGTCCTTCATGTCCATAATTTCACCCCTATTATAGATTCGGCAATTTCTGTTATTTTTGCCGAACTTATAATACGAGTATATGCTATATACAAAAATAAGTCAATATTACAATTCCGGCAATTTTTAATATTTTTGCCGAAAATGTAATATTGTATTCTAGCCCTGCCTCACCTCCAGTCCATCCAACGCAAGCCCCGGCAGCCCCACCAGATACCACTTGTCGTCCATGCCCATCTCCACGCGGGCGGGAACCCAGACATCATTCAGCCAAACGAAACATAGAAAATCTTAGATGGCGTATTTTGACATCTTAGATTTTCTTTTCGTTTTACTCAAAGACCTCCCCGCAGTGGATGCCGCCGTAATCCCGCCTGTCCCCGTCCTCGTCAACGTAATGGAAATTGTACCTGCCGCTTTTCCTGTCGTAAAATAATGTACCCTGCTTCATAAACAGTCCTCCTCTAAAATTGGTTTCTCATATAATAAGGAGAGCCTTCTTTCCGTTTTCTTGAAAATTTTCTCAAATTCATTTATAAACTTTTCATAAACAGCGCTCCGACTCATATTTCTTTGCCAGCCAGTAGAAGCTGTCCTTCTTGAGTCCAGTGAGCGTCATGGCCTCCTTTGCCGTGATTACGCCGGACTTCCATCTCCCATAGCAGTCCTCCCAATTCTCCGGATACTCCACACGTGGCCTGCCCAGATGCCTCCCCTCCGCTTTCGCCACCTCGATGCCCTGGCGCTGCAGCTCATGGCGCTCCGTCCAGTCTTCGTCCGCTACATAAGCAAACACCGCAAGCACCACATCCGTAATCAGCTGCCCCACCAGTTCCTTCGACTGGGTGGTGTCCAGGATTGGCATGGAAGTCACTTTGATGTCCGCCCCAATCTCTTTTGTGATGTGGAACCATTCTTTGTAAATCTCGCCATAATTCCGCCCGAACCGCTTCAGCTCCGTCACCACCAGCAGGTCGCCTTCCCGCAGGATGTTGTCCACCAGGGAGCGATACACCGGGCGCTCGAAATTCCTTCCCGATTCCTTCTCCACATAGATGTCGCGCTCATCGATGCCCTCCTCGTCCCGCAGGATATGAATCTGCCGCTCCGGGTTCTGCTCACGGGTGGATACACGCACATATCCGAACTTCTTTGTTGCCATGACAGCCCTCCTTCCATAAAAAACCGTATCGCTAAAGGTGTACCTTTGGAGATGTCCACTCCGGCAGTCATATACCCCTGTTTTACTGTCGCAAAAAGCCCTTTTTGGGTTTTGCGATGTCGTGGTTGTGCCCAATACCTTTTGCGACACATCATTTTATACGCAGGGGATGCCCGAAACGCAACAATCCCCTGCACAATCACTTAAACCCTGAAACTGTGCCATAAGGCCAGTGCCATCTAAATCCTGAACTTCCGGATGCAGCTTAACAAGGTTGCCGAGAACTCCTGGTACAGGTCCTCCTCGAACACATTCTGCTCCATGGCGTTCTTGATAAGGAGCGGGCGGTACATCCGGAAGACCGCCTCCTGCGCCTCCTTATCCCCCGCCTTCGCACGCTCCAGCAGCTTCTCAAAATCTGTCATTCCCATTCATCTCCTTCCTCAGTTTCCTGAGCACATAGTAATATGCCATCTCTGCCTGTTTCGGCTCCATCCGGAACCGCTCTCCCAGTTCCGCAAAGGTAAGCTCTCCGTACACCCTGGCAAACAGAATCTCCCTGTCCCGGTTCCTTAAGCGGCTAATGGCCTTTGCCAGCCGGTCGCTCTCCAGAAGGTCCAGCAGCTCGCCGTATCTCTGCCAGTCCCTGAAGATAAAATCCGTATGCTCCCCTATGTAGGCGCGGTACTGCTCCTCAAAGTCCGTATAGTTGCGCTCCAGGTTATCCTCCTGGATAAATTCCCTGCCCTGCAGCCGGCGCTTCCGCTCCCAGTATTTCTTCCGCGTGTTGTCCACCGCCGCCATCAGGTATGCCGTAAAACGGTTCTGCACGGAATCTGTATGTTTTTCTTTCATCCTTTCGCCTCCAGTCTTTGTTCCACGTTTCCCTGTGAACCGCAGGACCGGAGGCCCTCTGATAAAACGACCTATATAGGTTACAGTCGCAAAAATAAAAGAGCATTTATCCGCCCGAAAGCACAGATAGATGCTCTTTTCCCATAAATCTTTTCCTTCCTCCAAAAAGTAGCGTATAAGACTACCATGTTGGGCGCAGGACGCCCCCAGGAAGGTTATGATTTTTTTAACGCAATCCCTCCACAAGTTCCCGACTTACGAAAATTCCCCACTTACAGACCATGTACCTTTCCCATGGCCGCAAAAAGGCACCCAAACAAAACCCTGATGAACCATGTTTTTTTGTTCACCAGATGTCTGGATGCCCAGTATGCTATTGCTCTACTTTTAAGTGTGTCTATACCATTTTTACTTTTGCAAGGTATGGCAATACACTACTTATAGGAGGTGACCACAATGTCTTTATCCATCAATGATGCCCAGATCTTCAGCGCCGCCTTAAAGAGGGCCAGGAAGAAAAAACATCTGACCCAGGCGCAGTGTGCGGAGCTGCTCGACCATTCCGTGTCCTTCCAGAAGGACCTGGAGCGCTGCCGCTGTTCCCCAAGCATTGAAAATTTCTATCATATCTGCAGGACGCTGGATATATCCGCAGATGACTGTATCTTCCAGGACAGCCATGACAGGACCGGCTCTACATACCAGGAGCTGTTAAGGCTGCTCACGCTCTGTGACGAAAGGAGCCTGTCCGTGCTGGTGGCCACGGCCGCCGCCCTGACAGAAAGCAATCCCCATGCTGCCCCTTCCGTTTTGGAAGCCAGACTGACGTAGTATGGCGAAAAAAAGAAAAGCCAGCAGGTCAGACTGGTATCTGTGCCGCTGGCTTTTCTATGTCATGCCCTATGAAAACGATGTTTCCATACCTGTTGGTTGCTGTGCCTTAAGTTTCAGCTTAGTAGTACCGGTATTTATAATTCCCCTTTTGTTTCCTGTTTTCAGGCTATGCCTATCCCCTGCTTTCCATAATAATCTAACTGATGGAAGTTGTTGGGGAAAATGTAAAATTCCGTCCCCGATTTCCCATCTATCTGCTTCCAGACAATGACCTTATAGGTCAGGGATGTATAGGTCTGCGTCCCGCCATCCTCATAAACCTTTCTGACCGGAATCAGTGACACGAAGGAATATTTGCACTTCACTCTCTTTCCAATCCTTCACGAACCCATTTTACATAAGCCCACTGACGTTTTGTACTATCAACCGTGTTCTTATCAACAGGTGTTCCGCATTCTTGATATACATAAAACTCATCAAAGGAACTTAGGTATTTATTTGCATAATATTTGCAGCCCTGCAAACCTGTGCCGTTTGCCTCTTCCTCTGTTATTTCTCCCATGCACTCCAAATCATCCGGAAGTTCAGATATTGGCATATCATATGCAATAAAATGTTGTTCTCTCATAATAAGTATCGGTGGCAAATCCCCAGAAACCACTTCTTCTTTATTTTTTAGAGTTGCTCCGCAACCAACCAAACCTAATGCACATACTAAGGTTAAAACTAATGCTACTAATTTTTTCATAAATATAACCACTCCCTATTAAAGTTATTTATATCATACATTACTTAACTGCACATTTTAAGGCACATAAACCATACACAAAATTGTATATTTATACACGCATTTTATCGGACACAATAAAGCGAACTGGGACAAATTAAATTACAATTCCCCAATCTGCCGGAACACCGGGGATGCCCGCCCTGCCTTGTCAGGCTGTGGCCTATCGGGGATATACGTTCACGAGGTTTTTGAAATCCAGTCGATTATTCAGATACCCCTGTTTATGCTTTCCTGTCAAAAGACGGCTTCTCATCCAAATAATCCGGC
>Ga0137308_102465_pt1 | contig 12245 bp, 11 predicted proteins | sample Inofrocosms_June_FD_97181 | JGI IMG/M metagenome (GOLD analysis project Ga0137308, IMG submission 97181) | Mouse cecal microbial communities from Vienna, Austria - N-Acetylneuraminic and N-Acetylglucosamine D2O microcosms_June | ecosystem: Host-associated > Mammals > Digestive system > Large...
TCGTCAGCATACATGCGATAAAGGTATTACCAACGGATACTCTTGCTATCGCATAGAACGCCAGTACGACTAAGACATCATGTAACAGTGCTACTACTGCGCTGGTTGCAAAGCGCACATCTTTAAAGCGAATCCAGATATAGATAAGCATACAGATAGTAGCGATAATCACAGCGATAATTGCATCATTTTTCACTTCTTTACTGATAGCACCACTGATATTTTCTGCGGTAATTGTGGATTTATCCACACCAAAAGTCTCCGAAAGCTTCTCATTTAGTGCTTCACGACCTGCTAAGTCAAGCTCTTTGGTCTTAATAATAACCTGTGTGGTTCCTGCTACTTTCTGCGTCTGAATATCGTTGTCACCCGTCACTTCGGATACCACTGGAACAATCTTAGAATCAATCTCCTCGATGCTCATATCCTCGTTAAATTCCACGGTTGTAGAAGTACCACCCTGAAATTCCAAGCTGTAGGCAAGTGCGCCTTTTCCACCTCCGGCGTTGATGCCCATAAACGCCAGTCCGCCAACAATCACAACTGCTGACAGAAGAAAACAGATTTTTTTCTTTCCAAGAAAATCAATTTGTTTTTGTTCTTTGGCCATGCCATAATATTTGACATCCTGTAGTCCAAGTGCATACAGTGCATTTAGTACAAGTTTTGTCACTACAAGCGCGGTAAACATCGAGATAACAATACCAAGAGCTAACGTCTGCGCAAAGCCTTTGACACTTCCAGAGCCTTTTAAAGACAGTACAAGCGCCGCAATCAGTGTTGTAATATTTCCATCGATAATCGCAGAGAGGGCTTTCTGAAAACCAATCTTCATCGAGGAACGTACTGTTTTACCAGTTGCCAGTTCTTCACGGATTCTTGCAAAGATAATAACATTTGCATCCACCGCCATACCAATCGAGAGAATAATACCCGCAATACCAGGTAAGGTCAGTGTCATATTAAATCCATTTAACAGGCCAAGTACCAGACCTACATAGGAAGTCAGCGCAATACCAGCGGCTACACCCATCACCCGATAGGCAAGAATCATAAAAATCAGCACCAGTAAAAATCCGATAAAGCCGGCACGCAAGCTTGTATGAATTGCTTCTTCTCCAAGTTTTGCTCCCACAACATTTGAGCGAAGCTCTTGAAGCTCTAAAGAAAGTCCACCAATACGAATAGTGGAAGCTAACTGGTCTGCCTCTTCAAATGTAAAGGTTCCACTAATCTGTGCTTGTCCATTTCCAATGGTCTCATTGACCGTCGGTGCACTGATAACTTCTCCATCATAGACAATCGCTATCTGTTTTCCAATATTTTCTGAAGTGGCGGTTGCAAATTTGGAAGTACCTTCGGAGGTCAGATTAAGCTCCACCACATACTCTCTGGTTCCGGTAAATTCATCGGTATAAGAGCCCGCCTGTGCATCTGCCACGTCAGTACCCTCTAACACCACCGTACCATCCATCGTCTGAAACTGCAGAGAACCTGGCTTTCCAAGCTCTGCTAGGATTGTATTGGCATCCGTTACACCTGGTATCTCAATATTAATCCGGTCTGTACCTTCCTGATAGACTTCTGCCTCGGTACTATAGGTCTCCACACGCTTCTGAAGTTTATAGATAGTGTCCGCCATATCCTCCGCTGACGGTGTTCCTTCGCCCACCGCCTCGTATGTAATGCTGACACCTCCGGCTAAGTCAAGGCCAAGTTTGATATTCTTTGCTGCTCCTGTAGCGTCTTCGCCCCATCCTACGGCTGCTGTAAAGAGCAGAATTCCTGTCAGAATCACCGTTAGAAGCAGCGTAATCACTGCCTTATTTTTCTTCATCACTTTCCACCTCATCTTTCTCTGCCGCCGCTGCTTTTAACATAATTGCACACTCTACGCGCTTTCTCTCAAGCTCACAGCTTACTTTGTAAGCCTCATGAATTGAGCCGTGAAATTTATGGGAGTTTGCCGCGCATCCGCCGCTACAGTAGAATTTTGCAAAACAATCCCTACATGCTTTTTTGGAATAAACATTGCAGTTTTTAAACTTTTCTCGAACATCAGTTCTTATTATTCCTTCGTCCACATTACCCATTCGGTAGCTTTCTTCTCCCACAAACTGATGGCATGGATAAAGGTCACCCCACGGTGTCACTGCTAAATACTCTGTGCCAGAACCACATCCTGATAAGCGTTTTGCCACACAAGGACCACCTGTTAAATCAAGCATAAAATGAAAGAAGTTAAAATCTTTATCTGTACGATACCTCTTTGCCATCTCTGCTGCCAGTTTATCATACTCCAAAAAGACTTCTGATAAATCTTCTTCTTGCAGTGCATAAGCTTCTTCTTCTGTTCCCACCACAGGCTCTATAGAGATTTGCTTAAATCCCAAATCTGCCAGATGTAATACATCTTTGGAAAAATCTTTGTTGTACCTAGTAAAGGTTCCCCTTACATAGTAACGCTCCTGTCCCCGGCTATTAGCTAACTTCTGAAACTTAGGAAGCACCAAGTCATAGCTTCCGGCTCCATTTCGAAAAGGCCTCATTTGGTCGTGTACTTCTTTTCTGCCATCAATACTTAGAACAACATTGCTCATCTCTTTGTTGACAAAGGCTTCAACCTCATCATTTAAAAGAACGCCATTGGTTGTCAGTGTAAAACGAAAGTTCTTATTGTAAATCTTCTCCTGCTCTCGTCCATAAGCGACCAAGTCTTTGACCACCTGCCAGTTAAGAAGCGGCTCTCCTCCAAAGAAATCCACCTCTAGATTCCTTCGGCTGCCTGAATTGGCAATCAGAAAATCCAATGCCTTTTTGCCAACTTCATAGCTCATCAGCGCACGACGTCCGTGATACTCGCCTTCCTCTGCAAAACAGTAGCGACAAGCCAAGTTGCAATCATGGGCGATATGCAGACACAATGCCTTTACCACAGGCTGCTTCGCTTCTACAATCTCTTCGATATATTTCTCATAGATATCTTCTGTGTAAAGTTTCCCGGCCTCTATCAATTCTTCGATATCCTCTGAAGCTTCCTCTAGCGCTTCCACCGGATACTTGTTGGATAACCTCTGAATGGTTGCTTCTCTTCCCTTTTCTTTATAGTAGGGAATCATATCGTAGACCATCTCATCCACCACATGTACAGAGCCGCTGTTGACATCTAGTACGATGTTATAACCATTGTTTTTATATTGGTGAACCATCTGTTCCCCTTTCTGACTGTTCATGAAAATAAGCAGCGACGCAGCCGCTGCTCATTCTTACGTTTTATCCTATCGATTGTTCTCGCAGCTCTGATTTCCCACAGTGCAAGAAGTCTTACATGCAGACTGACAAGATGTCTGGCACTCGCCACACCCACCTTTTTTCATGGTGTTCTGTAGAGTCTGCGTATTTAAAGTCTTAATGTGTTTCATGACACTTCCTCCTATTAAAGTTCTGCATCCGCCACTTACAATATCATTACAGACACTGTTATTTACACGAATTTCCCATAGTATAGCACACCCTGAAGAAAATGAAAAGACTTTTTTTACTTAATAATTCTCTGCTTTTCTCTCAAAATACCCTTGTGGATAAGAACATACCGGGCAAAGCCCTGGCGCATCCTTTCCTATATGAATATGGCCACAGTTTCTACATACCCAGATGGTATCACCTTCTGCAGAGAACACCAGTTTGTTTTCTATATTTTGCAATAGCTTTAGATAGCGTTCTTCGTGTTCTTTTTCAATCTTAGCCACCAGTTTAAATTTTGCAGCAAGTTGTGTAAATCCTTCTTCTTCTGCCTCCTTGGCAAAAGTGGCATACATCTCGCTCCACTCAAAATGTTCTCCTGCTGCTGCATCTTTTAGATTCTCTTCTGTTGTTCCAATGCCCTTTAACGCCTCAAACCACTGCTTGGCATGAGCCTTTTCATTGTCTGCTGTCAGTTCAAAAAGATTGGCTATCTGCTCATAGCCATTTTCTCTGGCACGCTCTGCATAGTAGGTGTACTTATTTCTTGCCTCCGATTCGCCGGCAAAAGCAGCAATTAGATTCTGTTGGGTCTTGCTTCCTTTTAATTCCATCACATCTGTCTCCTTTTTGTTCTTCTCGAAGATAGTATGCGTAGAATTTTCCTCTTTATCCAAAGACCGGAAATTTATTTACAGACGTCTACCCACTCCTGATAGTTAGAGGCATGCTCTAATTCTTCTAGTGTCAGCTTTACTGCGCTATTGCTGCTGCCACATGCCGGATAGACACACTCAAAACGCTTTAAAGAGGCATCTAGATAGACTTTTACCCCTTCTTTAACACCAAAAGGACAGACACCACCGACTGCATGTCCTGTCATATCTTCAACTTCCTCAAAGGAAAGCATCTTTGCTTTGGTGTGAAACTGTGCCTTGTATTTTTTATTGTCAATTTTGGCATCTCCGGCCGCTACAATCAAAATACACTGCTCTTCCACCTTAAAAGATAAAGTCTTGGCAATCCTAGCCGGCTCACAGCCGACAGCCTTGGCGGCAAGTTCTACAGTCGCGCTTGAGGTGTCAAATTCCATAATATGGCTTTCCAATCCATATTGCCGTAGATATGCTTTTGCTTTATCAAACGCCATGTTTTTCTTCCTCTTTTCTATTCTCATTTTGTAAAAAACTTCCCCAAACTTCCACCAGACGCTCCAGTGTAAAAGCAGCATTAGCCGGACTTGTAGAGGGCAGTTTTACAGCCTCAATACCCGTCACTTCTTCACAGTATTTTTTATACAGTCTGTATGCTTTATCTCCATTGGCATAGATTTTAGAGATTTTACTTTCTTTTAGTAACTTTGGAATCTCTGATGGGACGACATTTTTAATACTGCTGTCACTTGAGCCGATAATATCACAACTTGCAATCACATCCCAGACGGCAATTTGATGCTTTAAAAGCATTGCTTTTTTCTCTTTGATGCTCCCTGGAAGTGGTTCATCTGTCAGCTTTGCAAGCACTTTCCAGAAGCGGTTCTGCGGGTGCCCATAGTAGAAATTTTGTTCCCGCGATTTGACAGACGGAAAGCTTCCCAAGATTAATATTTGAGAATTGCTGTCATAGACCGGAGAGAAAGTATGTTCTACATGTTGATAATCAGGAGTCATCTCTTATCCTCACATCTGTTTTTTCACAATCTGGTATTCATCTTCGCCGCGAAAATAGGGACAAGCGAATACAGAACTGCTTAAAAAACGATACATCTCATCTTCATCTAAGTCCATCTCGCAGACGTAGTATTCATAATCTTCGTCGTATACATAATTGCTGCACTGCTCACAGCTGGTCTGATTTGGCATAGGGAAAGCCTCCTTCTTTACAAGGCACTATTATAAGGTCAGAAGGAGTAGAAGTCAAATGTTGTTGGTGTTTCCTACATGCTATATTGTAATTTAGCATTTCACATATTATAATAATTACCATAATTCACAATTTTAAAGAGGGAGGAACCTATTTATGAATATTACACTGAAAAGCAACTTGGCAACCGTAGTCTGTCAGACACTAGGCGCAGAGCTTTTATCTTATCAGACTGTTTCCGGGAAAGAATATCTGTGGCAGAAAGACCCTGCTTACTGGGCAAAGACCTCTCCCGTTTTATTTCCATATATCGGTGCCGTTTTAGCGCCGGTTCTGATAGAGGGAAAGCCCTATGATATGCCACGGCATGGATTTGTAAAAGATGCGGAATTTTCGGTTGCAGAACAAGGAGAAGACTTTGTGAAACTTATAACAAGCGATACCGATTTTACAAGGTCTGTCTATCCTTATCACTTTACTTTCTCTGTCACTTTCCGACTTGACGGGGCCAGATTAGAAGTGAGCTATGAAGTCACAAATCTTAATGATACCAGGATGCCTTTCTTAATTGGCGGGCATCCGGCTTTCTTCTGTCCTATGGAAGATGGTGAACATTTTACAGAATATCTGCTTCATTTTGAAGATGAAGATGTGGAAGATTTACATCTACAGTATCCTATGTTTGACCACGATGCGATTCTCTATGAAAATCTAAAACACCGCACCGTAAAATTGATTCATCAATGCACCGAAAAAGGCATCCAATTTGATTTTCCAGGTTATCTCTCTGTGGCTTTCTGGACTCCGATTCAAAAAGATGCCCCATTTCTCTGCATCGAACCCTGGTGCGGAGGAACTATGGACCAAGTGCCAAACACGGATATGCTTCAGAAAAAATACGTACAGTATTTATCACCCAAGGAGTCAAGAGCCTATCCTTTCTCTTTTCAGCCCTGCTAAAAATTATTATATCATGGAGGAATAAGATGGAAATAAAGAAAATCCTAGAGCACGTAGACCACACCCTGTTAGCCCAAAATGCAACCTGGGCAGAGATTCAGCAAATCTGTGATGACGCCATCACTTATCACACTGCATCTGTATGCATCCCTCCAAGCTATGTCAGACAAGCAAAGGAATACGTACAAGACCAAGTCGCTATCTGCACAGTTATTGGTTTTCCCAATGGCTATATGACCACCGCCGCCAAAGAATTCGAGACCAAAGACGCCCTGCAAAATGGTGCTGATGAAATCGATATGGTTATCAATATTGGCTGGTTAAAAGACCAAAAATACGACCTTATCGAGCAAGAAATCCGCACCCTAAAAGCTGCCTGTAAGGACAAGGTTTTAAAAGTCATTATTGAAACCTGTCTTCTAACCGATGAAGAAAAAATACAAATGTGTCAAATCGTAACAAATGCTGGCGCAGACTATATCAAAACTTCCACCGGTTTTGCCGGCGCTGGTGCCACTTTCGCCGATGTTAAACTTTTCTCCCAACACATCGGTCCCAACGTCAAGATAAAAGCCGCTGGTGGTATCTCCTCTATGGCTGACGCAGAAGAATTCCTCTCTCTTGGCGCCACACGCCTTGGAACCAGCCGTATTATCAAATTAGTAAAAAATTAAGCTTCTATACTATAACCACAATCAGGGGTCTGCCAGAGAACTATGTCTAGCAGACCCCGTCACTTTTATTCTTTAAATAATTCTGTTGAGAGATACCTGTCGCCTGTATCTGGCAACAGTACCACTATCGTCTTCCCCCTGTTCTCCTCTCTTTTTGCCAATTCTATCGCCGCATACAGTGCTGCCCCGGAAGATATTCCCACCAGTATACCTTCCCTGCGACCAATCATCCTTCCAGCCTCAAAAGCTTTCTCATCTTCCACCGCTATCACTTCATCATATATCTCTTGCTTCAACACCTCTGGTACAAATCCAGCGCCAATTCCCTGAATCTTGTGCGCACCAGCCACCCCTGTAGAAAGCACTGCGGAAGAAGCCGGCTCCACTGCCACAATCTTTACATCTGGTTTTTGCTCCTTTAGATATGTTCCCACACCAGTAATCGTTCCGCCAGTTCCCACACCAGCGACAAAGATATCCACATCTCCATCCATATCTTGATATATCTCTGGCCCTGTCGACTGATAGTGTGCTTTCGGATTTGCCGGATTGACAAACTGCCCTGCAACAAAGCTATTGGGAATCTCCTTAGACAACTCCTCTGCCTTTTCAATCGCGCCTTGCATCCCCCTCTTTCCTTCTGTCAACACCAGCTCTGCCCCATATGCCTTCATCAACTGGCGGCGCTCTAGAGACATTGTCTCTGGCATCACAACAATCATCCGGTATCCTCTTGCCGCTGCCACAGCTGCAAGTCCAATCCCTGTATTTCCAGAAGTCGGCTCGATAATCACCGAATCCTCCTTTAAAATTCCCCGCTCCTTTGCATCCTCAAACATTGCTAATGCCACTCGGTCCTTTACCGACCCTGCCGGATTTAGATATTCAAGCTTTGCAACCACTTTTGCTAAAAGCCCAAGCTCCCTTTCTATATTGCAAAGTTCCAAAAGCGGCGTTCTTCCAATCAGCTCATCCAAAGAATGATAAATCTGTGCCATCTTTCTCTCCCCTTTCTACACTGCTTCTACCGCAGCAAATCCTTTTTCCAAATCTGCTAAAATATCATCGATATGCTCTGTTCCTATCGACAGCCGAATTGTACTCGAATATATGTTCTGCTCCAGTAATTCCTCTTTTGTAAGCTGTGCATGTGTCGTCGTCGCAGGATGAATCACCAGACTCTTTACATCTGCCACATTAGCCAACAGCGAGAAAATCTTCAGATGGTCGATAAATGCATGTGCTTCCTTCTCTCCTCCCTTGATATCAAAGGTAAAGATAGACGCACCTCCATTGGGAAAATATTTCTGATACAATGCATAATCAGGATGTCCAGGAAGAGATGGATGATTGACACGCTCCACCAGCGGATGTTTTGCCAGATACGCAACCACTTTTTTAGTATTTTCTGCATGGCGCTCCAAGCGAAGCGACAATGTCTCCACTCCCTGCAGCAGCAAGAACGCATTAAAAGGAGAGATGCAAGCTCCCATATCCCGAAGCAGTATTGCCCGGATATATGTCACAAACGCAGCTTCTTTTGCTGCCTCCACAAACGACACTCCATGATAACTTGGATTCGCTTCTGCAATCGCCGGATATTTTCCACTTGCTTTCCAGTCAAACTTGCCGGAATCCACGATGATTCCTCCAAGCGTGGTTCCATGTCCCCCAATAAACTTTGTCGCCGAATGTACCACCACATCCGCCCCATGTTCTATGGGGCGAATCAGATATGGCGTTCCAAAGGTATTGTCAATCACCAGTGGCAGCCCATATCTGTGTGCAAGCTCTGCCACTGCATCTATATCAGGAATATCACTGTTAGGATTTCCCAGAGTCTCCAGATATATCGCCCGCGTATTTTCCTGAATCGCCTGCTCTACTTCCTTTAGATTATGTACATTCACAAAGGTTGTCTCAATTCCATAATGAGGAAGCGTCTGTGCGAGCAGATTATAACTTCCTCCATAGATGGTCTTCTGTGCAACAATATGTCCTCCATCTGCTGCTAATGCTTCTAGTGTGTAGGTAATCGCTGCCGCCCCAGAAGCCAGTGCAAGCGCCGCCACGCCGCCCTCTAAAGCTGCAATCCTCTTCTCTAACACTTCCTGCGTCGAATTCGTCAAACGCCCATAAATATTTCCTGCATCTGACAAGTCAAATCTCGCCGCTGCATGCGCCGAATCCCGAAACACATAAGAAGTCGTCTGGTAAATCGGTACCGCCCTTGCATCCGTAGCCACATCTGGTTCTTCTTGTCCTACATGCAGCTGAAGTGTCTCAAACTTATATTTTTCCATTATAATCTCCTCCTGTTATTTTCCTTTACTTTCCATTAGCATACACCTATTAACCCATCTTGTCAATAGGTTAATAGGTTAATAAATAATATATTTACCAAATAAGTCGCTGTATCATCTTTCACTTGATTAACCCTATTATCCTATAGTATAATAGGTTTATTAAAATCGGAGGTTCTATCTTATGATAATTTCCACCAAAGGAAGATATGCTCTACGTGTTATGATTGATTTGGCAGAACAAGACCCTGACGGCTACACGCCACTTGACGAAATCGCAACCCGACAGGGCATTTCTAAAAAATATCTTGAGATTATCCTGAAAACACTTGTCACCCAAAAGCTCCTAATCGGCGTTCGCGGCAAAGGAGGAGGATACAAACTCACACGCCCTCCCAAAGAATACCAAGTCTTAGAAATCCTGGAGCTAACCGAAGGCCCTCTCCATTCTGTCACTTGCCTGCAACCGAATTCTTCTCCCTGCGACCGGAAAAACCACTGCAAAACCCTTCCTATGTGGCAACGTTTTGATCAAATTGTACACGACTTTTTCCAAAATATCACGCTCGAGGACCTGCTCCTCTCCTAAATCCAAAACTCGATTTTGTAGCACACAATCAAATGGGACTTTTGCTAAAAGTCCCGTTTTTTATTTTAGAATCACAATCGACTCATCATTCTCTATGGTACTTGTAATCGGATTCATCCGAATATCTAAATACTTTAAATCCTCCACCTGGTGAAGCGCTGACAATTCTGTTACATAGTTATTATTCAGACTCAGATAGGTAAGCTTTGGAAGTCCCGCCGCAAATCCAATCTCTGTCAACTGATTTCCGTCCAGGCAAAGTCTTTCCAGATTTGGATACTTTGTTAAAAAATCCACATGCTCGCTAAGAGATACATCATCGTACCAAATATCAGTCATCCCATTATATGTCTCCACATAGAAATTCTCTTTTAGATTTACCTCTTTCATCTCTAATCTTTTTAAAGAAGGATTCTCTGTCAGATGGTCAAATGCAATCTCAAACATACAACTATTTAAAATAAGTTCTTCTAATCCCGGATGATTAAAGACATTAGAGATATCGCCTAGAATCTCCATATTAAACTCATACGCTCCCCAAAAATCATCACTTCCGCCACTAAAATCGACAGACTTTAGATTGGTCATACTATCAATAAAATGGACATTTTTTAGTGGCACTGCATAGGTCCAGTTTCCATAGCAAGTCAGAGTCTCTAGCCCTGTAAGTCCCGAAAGCGCCTGTGCCTCATCAATATTGCAGTTATGTATTGACAGTTGTCTTAGACCTCCCATACGATTTAAAAACGAAACCGACATAAACCCACTCATCTCTAGATGCTCAAGCTGCCCTAAAGAAGATAAATCCGGGTCTGGCTGAGAGGTACTTTTATCAAGGCTTAATATCTGAAGTCCCGTTAGCTTTGTAACAGGACTATAATCCTGCACCGCATCATTATCTGCCAGTTTTAAAGAAGTTAGCTGCGTCAATTCCCCAATTGGCTCTATGCTGATAGCATCAGATTCTAAGACCGATAAACTGTTTAGATTGGTAAGTGCTTTTAAAAAACTTAAATCCCGAATTGCCGGAGAACTAATCTCTAGATTGGTAAGCTGTGAAAGTGTCGAGAGCGCAGCATAATCGGTAAGTGAAACATTCTCCTGTTCCCGCTCCTCTATTGAGAGAGAAGTCAGAGATTTTAGAGGCACCAGCTGCGCAATATCAGGAATATACGTTCTCTTAATTGTAAGCATCTCAAGATTAGAAAAAGCCGAGATATTCTCAAGATTTTCTGGTCTGTCAAGTGATAACTCAATAAGCTTATCTGGCTCTGGCAACAACTCTGCAATCTCAAAAGGAGTCAATCCATCTGTGATAAGTCCTTTTAGATTTGAAAATACTTCAAAAGAAACCGCCTCTTCCTGTTCTGTGCTGATATCTAATTTCTGAAGTCCTGTAAATGCGTTAAGGTCTCTACTCTCCCAAGATAAAAGTGGCAGCTCCAAAACCGATATCTCAAACGCTGCATCTTCATATGGACTTTGAAAACTATACTCTATCTTGGAAGTTTCCATCTCTTGAGAGACGCGAAGATAAGTAATCGCAGCAAGTTCTTCTTCTGTCACATCTTTGGCATCCTTTCCAAAGATGGAAGCGACCATCGCTTCATAAAGCGGACTCTGGTCAACTTCTGCAATTCCCATATCAATCTCATTGTCGATTTCGCTCTCTATCTCTGGTATTATAAAGGACGGGCTTTCAGTGACGGTCCTTGTATCATTCCTTTGAAGCATCCCTCTTGTCGTCCCTAAAACCACCAAAAATGCCACAGCCGCAATCCCTATCACGAATGGATTTCTCTTAGAGCCCTGTTCATGGACTTCTCTTAACTGTCCCGGAGCATATTGATGAATATGATAGTTAATCGTCCGTTCATCCTCCATTACAAACTGACTATTACAATATTCACAAATCAAAATCCTATCATTGCCTTCCATTGGCTTTAGACGGCCTGCGCAGGAAGGACATTCTAGATTTGTTATTTTCATAATACAATCACTCCTCTATATGCGGTCTCTTTCCATTTGATAATATCATTTTCTATTTTTTATAAATTATAACAACAAAACAGAAGAATCACAAGGAATTTAGTGAAAATGGCATCCTTGACAAAAAAGCGTTTCAAGCCTATAATAGACAGGACTTGAATACTTGAAACTTGCTTAGAGAAATATATGTTGGTGTGTTGATACGAGGAGGAAATGAAATGGCAACCAAAAAGAAAACAGAAAATGAAGCTGCAACCACTGCACCAGTAAAGGAAAAAGCTGCAAAAACAAAGACTGCAAAATCCAAAACTACTACACAGTCAACGGAGACAAAAACAGCTAAGAAAACCACTTGTAAGACTTCTGTCTGTGTAGAGATGAACGGTTTAAGCGTAGCAGTTGCAG
>Ga0137308_102466_pt1 | contig 12236 bp, 11 predicted proteins | sample Inofrocosms_June_FD_97181 | JGI IMG/M metagenome (GOLD analysis project Ga0137308, IMG submission 97181) | Mouse cecal microbial communities from Vienna, Austria - N-Acetylneuraminic and N-Acetylglucosamine D2O microcosms_June | ecosystem: Host-associated > Mammals > Digestive system > Large...
AGACCTGAGGGGTAATTGGCCCCTGCCATAGTCAGCCAGAAGACGGTAAGGAGCAGCAGGACCATGATCAGGGTTCCGGTAAACCGCCCGGTGACGATCCGGTCAATGGTCTCCTCGCGTTTCCGGTAATTGGTTCTGGTATAGTACACGGTCTCCGCCGCCAGATGTTTGGGCGAAAAATCCAGACAGTCGTAATTGCAGGATGTGCCTTCACACTGTAAGATGGTCTGTTTCAGGCAGGCCAGATCCTGGGAGCGTCTGGCGCAGCAGGAGACCACGGGGATCTGGAGAACATCTTTAAGAAGATCAAAATCAATCTCAATGCCTTTTTTTCTTGCCTCGTCACAGAGGTTGACGCATAACACAAGAGGGATCCCATGGTCCTTGATGGTTTCCAGGGATAAGATCTGCTTTAACAGGTGAAGTCCCCTCTCCACGCAGGTGGCGTCGCACACCACTACCACGGCATCGGCTTCCCCGGAACAAAGGTATTGTCTGGCCACCTCCTCCTCTTTGGAGTGGGTGTTAAGGGAATACGTGCCTGGCAGGTCCACCAGGACACAGACTTTGCCGTCCAGGGAAAACTCCCCGCTGGCGGATTCCACGGTTACCCCCGGCCAGTTGGCAGTGTGCTGCTTTAAACCTGTGATTCCGTTGAAAATGGTGCTTTTTCCTACGTTGGGATTGCCGGCCAAAGCAACGACCATGTGATAATTATCCATGAATCCCTCCATATCTCGATCATAGATCAGCCTTACGATTACCATATGAATGATGAAAATGATGGGTGCAGGTCTCACGCATATCCATTGACTTGGGATTTTCAATCTTTTATAATGTTGGTAATAAGATTTATGGATGGATGGATAAGTTTAAGGAGCTGCTTATGAGCAAGGAGTCCATGGGATATGTATACCGGCTGGCCAATGAGTCAAAAAAAATGCTGGCGGCAACCTTGCGTGGGGATACGGCGGCTATGGCGGAGATTTTGGAGTTTGCGCACAATACGGAATCGCCTGACGCAGTACGAGAAAAATAAGTGAAGAAAAGTGTATAAGTATTTCTTTTTTCTGTCAAACGTGATATAATAAAAAAGTGTGCGGATGCATACACAGCTATAACTATATCAGCCGTGGGATAGAGCGGCAGGAGGAAGGAGCAATCTGGAGTTATGTGGAAGATTTTGAAAAGAACGCTGATGATGTTTGTGATGTGCCTATGTATGTATTCTGTGGCAGCTCCCGTCATGACTGCTCACGCTGAAAGCATACAGCAGGAAGAGCAGATTGTGGCAGATGCGGTGACAGCAGACGGCGCGGATTCGGAGGAGAGCGCGTTTTTGCTGATCCTTATGGGAGGAGCCCTTCTCATCATTCTGTTTGCGGTGATATCAGCCATGGCTACGGTGTCCGGCGCTATCAGCATTGCGGTAAATATGGATGTGGACGGAGAATAAAAAGACAGCATACCCCGGGAGGATGAAAGAGATCCCACCGATGCGGGTACAGATAAAGAAAGTAAAAAAGGCGGCCGTATGGTGTGGCTGCCTTTTTTATGCGGATTTTGTGTGTGACGGATCCTATTTTTCGCTGTCTAAAGAGGCAGAACAGGAAGACGGCCCGGTCTGCACGAATATCTCATTGATATTTTCCTCCCGCAGTCCGATGACGGCATTTCTCACCAAATAGGCTCTCATGCCGCCTTTGCGCCCCTTTAACACGCAGGAGATTTCCTCGTCAGGGATAAACCCAAGGTCGGCCAGACGGTCCGCCATGGCCTTTTGGCTGGCGATCCAGACAACCTTGGCGGTCTCTCCCAGATCTATTTGACTTAATGGAAGCACCATATAGAGATTCACCAGAAAAGAAAGTACTTATAACTACCATATGCAGGAAAGGATCAGAAGGTGACGCCATGCGCTACGCTCATATAGAAAAGGGGATTTTCAAAGAACGGCCCAACCGCTTTGTGGCCAAGGTGGAGATCCATGGAAAAGAACATACGGTACACGTAAAAAATACAGGCAGATGCAGGGAACTGCTGATACCGGGCGCCGCGGTTTTGATGGAATACCATCCGGACGCAAAGCTTCAGGGGAGGAAGACAGAGTATTCTCTGGTAGGCGTCTACAAAGGAAAGCTGCTGATCAATATGGATTCCCAGGCTCCCAACGCGGCTGCAAAAGAATGGCTGGAGACCGGCGGTTTTTGGAGAGCTGAGGGGGAAAAGCCGGAGCACATCCGCCGGGAAGTGACTTATGGACAGTCCCGGTTTGATTTGGCATTTACGTTAAAGGGAAGACCAGCCTTCATGGAGGTAAAAGGGGTCACACTGGAACAAGACGGCGTGGCGCTGTTCCCTGACGCGCCTACGGAGCGGGGGGTGAAGCATCTGGAAGAACTGATCAGAGCGGTGGAGGATGGATTTTTGGCTTACGCGCTGTTTGTGATCCAGATGAAAGGGGTCCGTCAATTCCGGCCCAACGAAGAAATGCACAGAGCGTTTGGGGAGGCGTTAAGAAAGGCAAGGGACTGCGGCGTGAAAGTGCTGGCCTTTGACTGCGATGTAAAGGAGAACGGGTTTTCCCTAGATAAGGCAGTGGAATGTGACTTTTGAGAACCGTCCAGGGGTGGAGCTTCACAAGAAGACTAAAAATCCCCGGAGCAGAAATTGATCTATCCAATTTCTGCTCCGGGGATTTTTCATTTGCTTTAATCTTTCACCTTAAGGAGCTTATCAACGATCATGATCAGGATCGTGCCAAGGACAAGCGTGGTTCCCAGGGCGATGCCTATGCGTATCAGCGTAACCATCATGCTGTGGGACTGGTTCCACTGATCGTTGACGCAGTAAAATACGCCGTCTGTGTTCACGTTATATTCGTCGCACAGATCCTGGATATTGGCCAGAACCTGGCGGTGTACGCCGTCCTTTTTGCCTACGGGAAGGGTGATTTCTTTTCCGGCTTTCAGTTTTCTCGCGTCGTCTTTGGAGATCTGTGCCAGTATGTAGGACTGATCCGGCAGCTGAAGGATAAAATACTCTCCATATTCGCCCATAATGTCAAAGGCCGTGCGGGTGACATCCGCTTTTTTTCTGGCTCCTCCCCGCCTGCCCACATTGGAGTAGGCTCCGACCCAGGAGTAACGGGCTCCGATGCCGGTGGGGATAACGGACAGAGGCTCTATGGTGATACAGGAGGTAGCCCAGGTATCTTCCCACTCCTGAAGGCTGGTGACTCTGGGGATATCATCGCCTGCAGGCAGTCCGATAAAATCCTCCTGAAGCCCGTCTTCGGTCATGGCCAGGGTCACCGGCTCCTCCTTGCCCCGCAGCATGGATTCCACGCTTATGGTATTCATTAAAAGAAAACCTACGATCAGTGCGATAATAACCGCAGCCCCCTCCAACGCTTTCACAACTAACTTTTTCATGATAAATGCATGCTCCTTTTTATTTTAAATCAATTTAATCGAAAACTTCCGGCAGGTTCACACATGGATTCCGGTTACCGCCATGGTCTCCCACCGGTCGATCAGCTTCTGAAACGGTTCGTAAGGCAGGATATAAGTTCCCTTTACATCCTCCACGCCCCGGACTAAAAGAAAATCGGTAACCGTTACCTGCTCCTTGCCGCAGCGGCTGCAGCGGTACAGCTCAACCCAACAGGCCCGTTTTCCTGTGGGGATGTGATCGGTTCCCATAATAGGCCTTAAATGGGAGGGCAGATACTGTTCGGCGTCTTCATAAGTTCCGCCGAAGGAAATGGGAAGCAGAAACAGGTATTTTTTAGGAGAGTCCTTAGAAGCCGTATGTTTGCAGTATATACAAGTGGTCTTTCCCTTAGAATGGAGAACCATTTCCCGGATAAACAAAATTCCCCATATCAATGCCACCGCCAAAATGACGGAAAAAATGATTTCCGGCAAATAGTAGCTAAAATCCATTCTTATCTCCCTCCCGCCTGACTTTTAGCAGCCTGTAAAAGTTCCACAAAGGCATCGGCTTTGGATACGGCCTCAGCGCCGATGCCGGTTTTCGTGCTGACCACCTTGTTGGTAAGAAGCGTGGGCATGGAAACCTTCTTGCCGTCTATGTAGAACACAAAGCGGATCCCGGTCCATGCGGAGGCGATGGTCTTCATCTTGCTTATGCGGGATGCGCTGAAAATCTGGATCTTAAGAGGATTGTAGGCGGAAATAAATCCGATATAGCCATTTTCCACATCAATGTACAAGTTGCCGCCGCGTCCTCTAAAAGAGCTGTTGAACTGGTATGGCAGGTCATCAATGCCTTTGGCTGTGCGCTTCACAAAAAATGAGGTCAGGTTTCCGTATCCGATCAGCATAATAAGTATGATCCACACGATGACCATGAATACCACTGTCAGGCTTAGAAACACGTCAACCCGAAACGGCGGATGTCCGATACAGGCGGCAAGTGAAAAGATCAAGGGAAGACCAATTCCAATTCCAAGCAGCAGCAGGAAAAAGAAGCTTCCAAAACGTTCGAATTTTGTGGTTTCATTTACTTTCATACTCTGAATTACTCCTTCCTTCGTTTCGAAAAATAATGCGGTACCAGTATGGCACAAGGCTGATTATAACATTTTCCATTTGTGGTATCAATATGAAATCGAAAATTCATCACGGATCAGCGGAATTTTTAGAACGGTTATCCTCCAGGCAGAACACACCGCGGATTAGCCTGGGAATATTGACACCATGCAGGGCAGCCCTGTGATCTCCCGAACCTCTTGGACCAGGCGTTCTTGAAGCTTTCGGGAAGGCAAAAAAGTTGTCTGAATCTGGATTGTTCTCTCCTGGGGCAGGTAGGAAGGATTTTTCAGAAGAGGAATCTCATATTTGCCGCACAGCGTCCGGATGATCTCAAATATCTCTTTCTGATTTACGGAATCAGCAATGCGGATGCGCCATTGTGTCTGGGAAGCCAGCTGTGCCAGCAGTTCGCTGTAACGCCTTCCCACTTCCGGGGAAAGGAAAGACAGCTCCAGATAGCTTCCCTGGGCGTCAGATTTGACGCTTTTTTTGTATACCCGGTGCGTTTCCATTTCGAACGTCCGGTCTACGCAGTATTGGACCATGTTCTGCTCCATGGGTTCAGTCCCTGACGGCACGGGGAGAAACATCGCAGGTTCCTGGTCTTTGGAGGCTAAGGGAATGGCCCCTGCTTCGTTTATCTGCAGCTGCCAGCCGGTAGTCTCCCGAAAACGAGTACACCTTTCCGAATCGCCGTCCTCTTTTTGAGTAAGCTGGATCGCGTAAGCTTTCTGTTCCACAAAATAAGAAGTTTTTCCAATGCGCTGCAAAAACAGCTGGGCCAGAAGACGGGACGCGGCAGCATGGTTCATGGATGGGGCCACAGCGATCTCCCATTGAGTTTCTTCGCAAAACGCGGCGGCGCAACCCTCAAAAGAAGCCATGTCCACGGAATCCGGAAAATCGAAATTCAGGAGTACCTTGCGTCTTTCCCTGTGAAAACTGATCTTCTTGTACGGGAAATCGGAAAACAGCCGCTGTATTGACGTTTCCAGCTGCTGAGGCGTGATCTCTTTGGGAGCCAGCAGTTTTTCGACCTCATCTTCGTTGTTGGCATGAAAGAGAAAGAGCCGTCTGGGATTGGGAGAAAAATAGGCGCTTTTAAGAAGCCGGCCTGCAAGGGTTTCCAGCTGTTCTGCCTGTGCCGGGGAAAGGCAGGTGTCCGAGGCCTGTTTCCCTGACCAGATAAAGAAAAGCTGTTCACTGGTCAGCTCTTTTTCAGGGTAATGTTTCCTGACATAATTCCACAGAAGCTTCTCGCTGCCATCGTCCAGGACATCCGGGCTTTTCAGGGACCAGGGAAGAGTCTGAGGAAGCTGTTTGCGTTTTGTGCGGTAGTTCAGTTCATAGACAGAACCGCACTCCGGCAGATAGATCCTGCGGCGGTAATTCCCGATCAGTTCACTGCCAAATCCTTCAATAACCTGTTTGTCGCCGTGGACCAGAAATACGTCCCTGGGAGAGAGACGGTCGAGAAGCCCGCAGATCTCGTCTTTATCCCCGTGGGCAGAAAGGCCTGCCCGATAGATCCTGCAGCGGACAGGGACGGAAGTTCCGTCCAGAACCAGGGTGGGAGACTGCGGCAAAGAGTCAGGATTTTCATGGCCGGATCCGATCCGGCCGCGTTCTTCCAGCAGTTCTGTCAGTTTTCTTCCCGGTGATTCTTCATCCTGGTATCCGGTTATGATGATACATCCATGTTCCATGGAAGCGATCCTTTTCGCGTATTGAACACTGGGGCCGCCGTTTAACATGCCGGAGCTAGACACGAAGACGGCAGGTCCTTCTTTGGCCAGCAGCTCATCCCGGTTCTGGTTAGGCGAAACAGGCGTGATTTCCTTTGTGTAAAAGGGATCATTGCCTTTTAGGATGACCCTGGCCAGGGAATTTCTAAGATAGGTAGGGTTTCGCTCATACATACGGTTAATATCCCGCACCATTCCGTCTACATATGCAGGAACCGGAGGGATCTGGCTGTTTTGGATGGCGGCTTTTAACAGGAGTATCACCTCCTGGGAGCGGCCTAAGGCAAAGGCGGGGATTAGCACCTTGTCCCCCCGGCGGACACACTCTCCCACCAGAGATATGAGATTTCCCTCCTCCACCTGGCGGTTGGCGTGGAGCCTGTCGCCGTAGGTGGTCTCTATAATCGCCGCGTCTGGCCGTAACTTGGGGATATGTATCCCTTCAATGGTTTTCTGGGGAAAAGAACAGAAGTCCCCGGAATAGAACAGGGTTCCCTCCTCGGTCTCCAGGTAAATGCATGCGGCTCCGGCGATATGGCCTGCCGGATACAGGGTCACAAACATCTGGTCAAATATAGGAAAGCGGACCCGGAAGTTCAAAGGACAGATACGGCCCAGCATGGCGGTAACGTCCTGCTGGGCGTAGTGGGGAATCTCCCCCTCTCTCCGATCCATGAGCTTCAGACTGTCAGATAAAAGAACTCTCACAAGATCTGCGGTCATGGCGGTCATATAGATCCGGGCCTGAGGATATGCTTTGCTGATGATAGGAAGCGTACCGGTGTGATCCATGTGGGCATGGCTGACCAGGATAGCATCTAAGCCTCCCATCTGCTGGATCATGCGGAAATCAGGAATGGGATCTTTTGCTCCGCCCTGGCGGATACCGGAGTCAAAAAGGATCCCTTTGCCCGCTGCTCTTAGGTAGATACAGCTGCCGCCGATCTCCATGGCGCCGCCGGAAAATGATAATTGCATAATAATCAGTCTCCTTTTTCAATATTCTTTAGGCTGTCTTTATTGTAGTCTACAATGGTGGGGTTCGCAATGAGAAAATTAGGTTAAATTTTTAGCACTCACCCCTTGACAGTGCTAACAACATATGTTATATTCACCATAGAACAAGCGAAACAGATCGATTTCATCAGGTTCCAAAGGAGGAGCAATTATGAATATTAATAAATTTACCCAAAAATCCATAGAAGCCGTGCAGAACTGCGAGAAACTGGCCTACGAACACGGCAATCAGCAGCTGGAGCAGGAGCATCTGCTTTACAGCCTTCTGACTCTGGAAGACAGTCTGATCCTTAAGCTGATTACCAAGATGGACATTTCCCCGGAGCTGTTTGCCAACGAAGCACAGCAGGCGTTAAACCGCCTTACCAAGGTAAGCGGCGGACAGCTGTATGTGAGCAATGATCTGAACAAAGTCCTGATCCACGCGGAGGATGAGGCCAGGGCCATGGGAGACGAGTACGTTTCCGTGGAGCATTTATTCCTTTCCTTAATAAAGCAGCCTGACAAGACCATCAAGGAGCTGTTTGGCCGCTACGGCATTAACCGGGAGTCTTTTTTAAAGGCTCTCACCACGGTCCGGGGCAATCAGCGGGTGGTCAGCGACAATCCGGAAGCCACTTACGACACCCTGGAGAAATACGGCTATGATCTGGTGGAGCGGGCCAGGAACCAGAAGCTGGATCCGGTCATCGGCAGGGACAGCGAGATCCGCAATGTGGTCCGCATCCTGTCCAGAAAGACCAAGAATAACCCGGTTCTTATCGGCGAACCGGGTGTAGGCAAGACCGCTGTGGTAGAAGGCCTGGCTCAGCGTATCGTCCGGGGGGACGTACCGGAGGGGCTGAAGGATAAAAGGCTGTTTGCTCTTGATATGGGAGCCCTGGTAGCAGGAGCCAAGTACCGCGGTGAGTTTGAAGAGCGCTTAAAAGCCGTGCTGGAGGAAGTGAAGAAGAGCGACGGACAGATCATCCTGTTTATCGACGAGCTGCACACGATCGTGGGAGCGGGAAAGACGGAAGGTTCCATGGACGCAGGCAATATGTTAAAGCCCATGCTGGCCCGTGGCGAGCTTCACTGCATCGGCGCCACCACATTGGATGAATACCGCAAATACATCGAAAAGGACGCGGCCCTTGAGCGGCGTTTCCAGCCGGTGATGGTGGAGGAGCCTACGGTGGAGGACACCATCTCCATTCTCCGGGGGCTGAAAGAGCGGTACGAGGTGTTCCACGGCGTAAAGATCACCGATTCTGCCCTGGTGTCGGCGGCCATGCTTTCGGACCGGTATATTTCCGACCGGTTTTTGCCGGATAAAGCCATTGACCTGGTGGATGAGGCCTGCGCCATGATCAAGACGGAACTGGATTCCATGCCCACGGAGCTGGATGAGCTGTCCAGAAAGACGATGCAGATGGAGATCGAGGAGGCAGCTTTGAAAAAGGAGACGGACCGCCTAAGCCAGGACAGACTTGCGGACTTACAGCGGGAACTGGCAGAATTGCACGATGAATTTACGGCCAAAAAGGCCCAGTGGGAGAATGAGAAGTCTTCCGTGGAGAAGCTTTCTTCCCTGCGGGAGGAGATCGAGAACACCAACCGGGAGATCGCCCAGGCCCAGCAGGAGTATGACCTGAATAAGGCGGCCCAGCTGCAGTACGGGAAGCTGCCGGAGCTGCAGAGACAGCTGGCCAAAGAGGAGGAGCGGGTGAAGGATCAGGATTTGAGCCTGGTTCATGAGAATGTGACGGAAGACGAGATCGCCCGCATCATCTCCCGCTGGACCGGCATCCCGGTGGCAAAGCTGACGGAAAGCGAAAGAAGCAAGACCCTGCATTTGGATGAGGTGCTGCACCGCCGGGTGGTGGGCCAGGACGAAGGGGTGGAGAAAGTGACAGAAGCCATCATCCGCTCCAAAGCGGGCATCAAAGACCCCACAAAACCTATCGGATCCTTCCTGTTTTTGGGGCCCACAGGCGTAGGTAAGACGGAGCTGGCCAAGGCCCTGGCGGAAAGCCTTTTCGATGATGAGGGAAACATGGTGCGGATCGATATGAGCGAGTATATGGAGAAACATTCTGTAGCCCGCCTCATCGGAGCGCCTCCAGGATACGTGGGATATGACGAGGGCGGACAGCTGACCGAGGCAGTGCGGCGCAAACCCTACTGTGTGGTGCTGTTTGACGAGGTGGAGAAAGCCCACCCGGATGTGTTCAATGTGCTTCTGCAGGTATTGGATGACGGGCGGATCACGGATTCCACCGGGAAAACAGTTGATTTTAAGAATACCATCATCATTATGACATCCAATATCGGTTCCCAGTATCTGCTGGACGGCATTGACGAAGGAGGGAGTATCACGAAAGAAGCGGAAAACTTAGCCATGGGTGATCTGCGGTCCCATTTCCGGCCCGAGTTTTTGAACCGTCTGGATGAGATCATACTGTTTAAGCCGCTGACCAGGGATAATATCGGCAGTATCGTGTCACTGATGATGGCGGATACCAACAAACGGCTGGCTGACAGGGAGATCCGGGTGGATCTGACGGATAAAGCGAAGCTGTTTGTGGCCAGCCATGGGTATGACCCGGCTTACGGCGCAAGACCGCTGAAGCGGTATCTGCAGAAGTATGTGGAGACGCTGGCCGCCAAGATCATCCTTAAGGACCAGGTTCGGGCCGGGGATACCATCGTCATCGACCAGGAGGCAGAGCAACAGGAGCTGACGGCATACGTGCGCAGCGGGGCATCATAACGGTAATAAATATCCAAAGGCCGGGGGAAGCAGCAGGAAATGCGCGGTTTCCCCCGGCTTTCTAAATGTCCATGTATATTGCCCCCGGTATCGGCATAAATATAGAAGCAATCAAGTATAAAGAGGTTTTGACATGAAAAGGAATACGCGGGGACTGTCTTCATGGATTCGGTTCTTCTTACTGGCAGGGACTTTGGCGGTTCTGCTGTTTGCCGGCGGCTGCAATGTCAGCAAGGACGACGGCAAAAAGACGCGGGATCTGGAATTTAACGTAGTCGGAGGTTCGGATGTGCCGGCAGAGCTAAAACAGATCATCACGGAGAAAACGCTGCAGCCGTTTAAACTGACGTTTAACGACGAGCAGAACCTGTACATAGTGGTGGGGTACGGTCCCCAGTCTACAGGCGGGTACAGCATTGCGGTCAAGGAGCTGTATCTGACGGAAAATTCCATTGTCATTGACACGGAACTTCTGGGACCGGAGAAGGGGGAGAACCCGGCGCCGGAAACATCCTACCCCTATATCGTGGTAAAAACCGAAAATCTGGAAAATCCTGTTATCTTTCAGTAACTTATCCCTTTTTATTTGTCAACGCATATGATATACTATCCAGGCAGGTTCGGACGTAAGGACCTGCCGGCGGTAGAAAGGAAATCGATGTTCATAAAAGATATATGGTTTGACGTGAAGGCGGTGCAGGCCAGGGACCCGGCAGCCAGAAACGGACTGGAGGTCCTCTTTTTGTATCAGGGGATTCACGCGCTGATCTGGCACCGCGCTGCCCACTGGTTTTATGAACGCCGCATGTATTTTATTGCCAGACTGATCTCCCAGACAGCCCGGTTTTTTACCCAGATCGAGATCCACCCCGGGGCAAAGCTGGGCCGCGGCGTTCTCATTGATCATGGCTGCGGCGTGGTCATCGGGGAGACGGCGGTGGTGGGAGACTACTGCACCATTTACCAGGGAGTGACGCTGGGAGGCGTGGGGAACCAGAGAGGCAAGCGGCATCCCACACTGGGCAGTTACGTGACAGTGGGGGCCGGGGCAAAGATCCTGGGCGCCTTTGAGGTGGGGGATCACTGCACCATAGCCGCCAACGCGGTATTGTTAAAACCGCTGGAAGACAACATCACAGCAGCCGGGGTACCGGCGCGGGCAGTGAAAAAGGACGGAGTGCCGGTGGCAAGGTCCGGGGACGCCGGCCTGACGGCAAAGGATTTGCAGGAGACCAAAAAGCAGATAGAACAGCTGCGGGAAGATATGGACCGCCTGAAAGAGAGACTGCCGGGACAGGACCCAAATCGGGGAAAGTAAAGAGAATAACTCCTCTGCCGGAGCCGATCAGCGGGTCCCATGAACAAATAACAGGAGAACAGACGGTAATGCCAGCACAGCAAAGAGCAAAAGAGCAAAACGAAGATCGGAAACAGCCAGCGTCCCTATCCCTGCCGGAGACGGCGGATATTGAACGCAGCATCATTAAAAAATTTCGTAAATCCATCTGGCGTCCTTTTATCAGGGCGCTTAATGATTATGATATGATCCGGCCAGAGGACAACATCGCGGTCTGCATCTCAGGAGGCAAGGATTCGTTCCTTTTGGCAAAGTGTATGCAGGAGATCCTTCGACACGGGAAAATGCGGTTCGGGCTGCATTTTCTTGTGATGGATCCCGGCTATCACCCGGACAATCGCCGCCTTATTGAGGAAAACGCCTGCCGCATGGGGATTCCGGTCCAGATCTTTGACTCGGATATTTTCGATGTGGTGGTGGACATCCAGGGATCGCCCTGCTACCTGTGCGCCCGCATGCGCCGGGGATGGCTGTACGCCAAAGCCCGAGAGCTGGGGTGCAATAAGATCGCGCTGGGGCATCATTTTGATGATGTGATCGAGACGATTCTTATGAGCATGCTGTACGGGGCCCAGGTCAACACCATGATGCCAAAGCTCCACAGCACGAATTTCCCGGGGATGGAGCTGATCCGGCCCCTTTATCTGGTGAAAGAGAAGGATATCCTGGAGTGGAAGGAGTTTAACCGCCTGCGGTTCCTTCAGTGCGCCTGCCGCTTTACGGAGCAGATCGCCAAGGAGAAGGCGCTGGAGGAAGAAGTCCATTCTTCCAAAAGACAGGAGATCAAGGAGCTGATCCGGGAGTTG
>Ga0137308_102467_pt1 | contig 12236 bp, 8 predicted proteins | sample Inofrocosms_June_FD_97181 | JGI IMG/M metagenome (GOLD analysis project Ga0137308, IMG submission 97181) | Mouse cecal microbial communities from Vienna, Austria - N-Acetylneuraminic and N-Acetylglucosamine D2O microcosms_June | ecosystem: Host-associated > Mammals > Digestive system > Large...
AAACGTTTTTAGGAAGCGGTTTATCAAAGCAATAGCCTTGCGCCAGAAAACAATTGTTTTCTTTTAATATTTTTACATGCTCTATGGTTTCTACTCCTTCCACAATGGGAGCGATACCCATTTCCTGAGACATGGCAATGATATGCTTTAACATTACGCGGTTCTGCTCGGGGGCTTCTTCATTTTTTTTCAGGAAGCTCTTATCAATTTTTATAATATTCCAAGGAAGCTCCCTTACCAGATTCAGGGAGGAGTAACCCGTCCCGAAATCATCCACGGCGGTACTGATGCCGTGAGCCTGAAGTCCGAAAACAATGTCTTTTAAATCTTTAAAACTGACGTCGGTGGTGGTCTCTGTCAATTCAATTTCTATATATTTATGGGGTACATCATGCTTATCGATGGTTTCCAATATATCGTTGAGCAGGTTAGGATTGCCAAAATGGCAGCGGGACAGATTGACCGATACCTTTACCACCCTGCGTCCCTCGTCCAGCCATTTGCGGATATCCTTGCATACATGATCCAGCATATAAAAGTCAAGAGCACAGATGGCCTTGCTCTGTTCCAGAACGGGGATAAATCTTCCGGGCTGGATAATCTCATCGTTATGCTGCCAGCGGCACAGCGCTTCCGCCCCGATCAGCTCGTAGTTCTTTAAGAAAACTTTGGGCTGGTAGTATACCAGAAACTCTTCGTGCTTCAATGCTTCCGGAAAGAGATTCTGAACCAATGCAATATCATTGACATGCTGCAGCAATTCTTCATTATAAAATGCGGAGGATTCCGCCGTGAGATTTTTGGCCACATTGTTAGCCATACTGACCCGGTCTACAATGTCCGTGGAAGTACGGCAGTTTTCGGGAATGGCATAAAAGCCTGCCGAGGCAGTGATCAGAACCTTGGTTTGAAGGGAATCATCAATACCGATTTCCGTTCCCTCCAAAAACCGCATCACTTTGTCGGTGTGCTCTTTGTAAAAAATAGTGATAAAATTATCCCCGCCGATGCGGCATACAAGTTCTTCCTCCGGATTGGAAAAAAGACCGTAAAGCCGGTTGACAAAAGAAAACATGATTTGGTTGCCGCGTTCCTTCCCCACCTGCTGGTTCACGGTGGAGAAATGATTTAAATCAAAATAACATGCGGTAAACTCACCGATACGGTTCAGGGATATTAGTTTGTCGGCATGTTTCCTGAAATAGGAAAGGTTGTAAATATTTAAGTCACGGTCATAAAAAAGCAGATATTCGATCATTTTCATAATGTGAGAACGACCGTTATAAACAAAAAGCATTTTTGCCAGAACCTGAAGCTTTTCTACTTCATGCTGGGACCAATCCGGCTCGCCTGCTCTCTGATGAATGTAATAAATGACAACATTCCCGCTGCCGGTGGTTTCCCGCTGATGATAAAAGCGTTCCATATCCGCAGTCCCGTTTTTATAGAGACAGAGATCCTGCCCCATTCCCTGCAGTTCGCTTTCCGGTGTCATATAGAAGCGCACTCTGACCATAGCAATACGGAGCAGAGCGCCGATTTTTTCGATTGCCGTCTGACAGTCGGGATCATCGTCGCCGGACAACCTTTCCATTTTCATTAGGAAGTCATCTATGGCTTCCGCATATTGAGTGGCGTTAAATTCCATGTGACAAGTCCTTTCTCTTTTTTCCGCAAGGGTGAGCTGTCTGGACGTTCCTGCTTTAAACTTGTTCTGCAGGCAGCTGCGGGATTTGTATAGTATAGGTGGTTCCCACATTTTTCATACAAGATATTTTCATTGTGCCGGACATTTGTTTGATTAAGAGTCCGATAATTGAGAGCCCGATGCCGTCTGCCTCCATAGATTCAATTAATTGGAAATCATGATTGATCAGGTAGTCGTTTGCATTTGCCAGCTCTTCCTCCGTCATGCCGCCGCTGTTGTCGCTGATCTCAATAATCAGCAGTCTGGCATAGGATGCCGCCCTGCAGTGTGCGGAGACAGTGATTTCGGTAGTCTTCGGGCAATTGACGGCATTACTGATTACTTTGGTAAGAACTTGGCTGATGCGTCCTTCGTCGCCCAAGAGGAATGTGGGGACGGAATCGTCTATTTGTATATGAAATACAGTGTTTCCCGTGTGAAGATATCGTTGGGTCTTTTTACAGATACCGGTCAACAGTTTTTCGAAATTGTACTCCGTTTCGCTTAACTCTATTTCGCCGTCATTCATGCGGGCATACTCCACCGTGTCTTTCAGAGTGGACAGAAGTTCGGTGCCTCTGATGGTAATGTCGTCCAAAGTCCGAGACATGGAAAGATAATCCTGTTTGTCTACGGCAAGTTTTGCGGATTCGATCCAATGAGACATATCCCGCTGGATGCTGGCGCTGATATCAATGATGAATGCGGTCTGAGAGTGTGCCGCCCGTTCAAGCTTTTTGCTGTTTTGAAGCGCGATGTAATTCTTGTATGCCATATCGGATAAACCGGATGCAATCTCGGACAAGAATTTGGCCGCCCGCTCCACATCCGCAAGCTCCCGGTAGGGAACTTTTTTAGCGGCATTCACATAAGTATCTTCGTCAATGGAAAGCTCCCGCGCGGTACGGCGGAAGTCCTCTTCCTTCAGAGGATTGGTCAGAACCTGTCCTCCGATAATACTGCCGATAAAGGTATTTTCCAACATAATGGGGGCGGCATAATCCACCAGTCCGGCATGGCAGTGATAGACTGCCGGTTTCCCGTTTTGCAAGGTCTCCAATGCACCTTGTTTGTCGCATTGTTCACAACGGGTACAGCCTAACGCCGACTTTCTCGTAAGATTATTGCAAAAATCGGTAAAGCCGCTGCCCGCCGTGACGGGAGTTCCGTTTTCATCCGCAATTAAGCTGGCCATACCTATATAATCGGAAAGGCTGTCCTGAATCTTTTGCAGGATACCGGGATCAATTAAATCCGTTAATTTTACATTCTGCATTACCAATGCTCCTTAATAACAGAAACTAAATAAAATGCCATATATCTATTTTATTTTTTTCAAGGAGGATTGTCAAGGTTTGGTAAGCGTAAAAACGCAGAAAACGTACAAACCGTTACTGTTCACTTCGTTCACGGCAACCTATGCACAGAAACCGCAAAACAGCGGTTTCGCGGGACATGCGGGCGCCAAAACGCATTCTTTCCGCGTGTTGTGTGCAGTATTGTAACGGTTCAGTGACCTGTCTGAACAGTAACACCCGTGGAGAATATTTGTTCGAAAAAGAGCGTCAGAGTCTTGATAAATTATCCCGTATCCCCTATAATATTTATCGTGCCGCTAATTCCGAGGACAATTATCCTCTTGATTTGACATTCCGCAGAACGGAATGATTCATTGTTTGAGCTGCTTATGGCGGCATGGCTGGAGGCGTGAAAATAACATGATATGTAAAATCTATCGGTTAAATGAGTTACAGCAATATAAATATGTGGTGGTTTTATCCGTATATAAGGGAAAGATTATGCTCAGCAGGCATAAGGCGCGCACTACATGGGAAACTCAGGGGGGGCATATCGAACCGGGTGAGACGCCGCTGGAGGCCGCGAAAAGAGAATTATACGAGGAATCCGGAGCGGTTGAGTTTGAGATCAAGCCGGTATGTGATTACTGGGCCGGACCGGAGGACAATGTGGGATCCGGCGGAATGGTCTTTGAGGCGGAGATTCACAGGTTAGAAGCTATGCCCGAGAGTGAAATGTCGGAAATACGATTTTTTGACATACTGCCGGAGTATTTGACCTATCCGGATATCACTCCCGTACTGTATGCACAGATCGGACGCTATTATTTTAAGAAGGCGCTCCGGAAGGATTTGGATCTTCTTGTGGCCGGAAGGCTGGAAGTTCTGAGAGACGCCAATAAATTGCCGGCGGATGCGGAAATGGCGGAAGTGGAAGCCGAAACGAGAAATATTATAGTGAGAGCTTTGAGAAGGATAGCAATGTGACCTATCTGGTATATGACGGAAGCAGGTGGATTGCGGCGGGCAGTGTCAGCTTTTACCGGATAATGCCCACGTACCATAATCCAAGCGGTAAAAAGGCATATATTATGAATGTATATACACATCCGGATTACAGAAGAAAGGGAATCGCCATGAAAATGTTGGAACTGCTTGTGGCGGAAGCAAGGAATCGGGGAATCGGGCAGATTTCCTTGGAGGCTACGGAAGAAGGGAAGCCTTTATACGAAAAATTCGGTTTTACGCAAATGAAAGACGAGATGGAATTATTATAATCCTCCATACGTTCATCTTGACGAACCGTCAGGGGTGCAATTTAATATGACGGGAGTAATGAAATAGGATACTTTTACAATAATATTTTTATGACGGTACGGGTATCAATCAACAGGAAAGGCAGAACGATGAAAAACAATTGCAATCATAAAAAAGGAGCGGCTTCAAAGATGCGGCTTACCATATTAATGGCATGTTTGACGGCAGCAGGTCTCGGGATACTGTTGTTTGTTGCTTTCGGAGAAGATATCGATGAAAAACGACCGGACGCACAAACGGTTTCTTCATTATCGGCGTCCGTGCCGTCAGAGCCTTCGTCATCGGAGTCTCCTTCGCCGGAGTCTTCGTCGTCCGAGCTTTCGTCATCGGAGTCTCCTTCGTCCGAACATGCATCGCCGGAGTCTCCTTCATCGGAGTCTTCGTCGCCGAAGTCTTCTTCGCCGGAGCTTTCGTCATCGGAGTCTCCTTCGTCCGAGCATGCATCGCCGGAGTCTTCTTCATCGGAGCCTTCGGCATCGGAACCGCTGCCTTCGGAGCCTATGCCGGAATCGGCTGCAGCGCCGGAGGTGTCAACATCTCCGGCTGCGGTTCCGGAGGATACCGGCGCCGCTCCCCCGTCCCGTACCGGAGAGTCTGACGATATTCCCGCGGAAACGGTTCATGGCTCCAACGGGTATCTGGTGGTGATCGACGCGGGACATCAACAGAAGGGCAACAGCGAAAAGGAGCCGGTGGGACCCGGAGCCACGGAGATGAAAGCAAAAGTGGCAGGCGGAACCCACGGGGAAACCAGCGGGCTGAAGGAATATGAACTGACACTGATGGTGGCGGAGAAGCTGGAGGACGAGCTGGTCAGCCGCGGCTATGAAGTGATTATGGTGCGTACCACCCATGATGTCAACATCAGCAACGCAGAACGCGCCCAAGTGGCAAATGATGCGGGAGCGGACGCTTTTATCCGCATTCATGCCAACGGGTCGGAGAAATCTTCCGTCCACGGTGCAATGACCATATGCCAGACGGCGGAGAATCCGTACAACAGTGCCTTTTATGAACAGAGCAAGGATTTGTCCGAAAAGGTGTTGGACGAACTGACGGCAGCCACCGATTGTAAGAAACAACGTGTCTGGGAGACGGATACCATGAGCGGCATCAATTGGTGTCAGGTGCCCGTGACCATAGTGGAAATGGGCTATATGACCAATCCGGAGGAAGATGCGCTGATGGCCACGGAGGAATACCAGCAGAAAATCGCGGAAGGCATCGCCAACGGCATTGACGGATTTTTTGCAGCACAGGCGGAAGAACAGAATTAAGGGCATATCCGGGTGTTTACTACGGCCGAAGCAGCGGAAGAATAAACGGTTAAGGAGGGGGAAACGGTGACATTTAACTTTGAAGAAGAACTAAAAAAGCTTCCTAAGGAGCCGGGTGTCTATATCATGCGTGACGACAGGGATGTCATTTTGTATGTGGGAAAAGCCGTCAATCTCCACAACCGAGTCCGTTCCTATTTTCGGGAGAATATCGGGCGGGGTCCCATGATTGACAAGATGGTGACGCTGATTGCGCGGTTTGAATACATTGTCACGGATTCCGAGCTGGAAGCGCTTGTACTGGAAAACAACTTAATTAAGGAAAATTCTCCGAAATATAATACTTTGCTAAAGGATGACAAAACCTATCCTTATATTAAGGTAACGGTGGGAGAGGAATATCCCCGGGTGTTGTTTTCCCGCACTATGAAAAAGGACAAATCCAAATATTTCGGGCCTTATACCAGCGCGGGCGCGGTGAAGGATACCATAGAGCTATTAAATAAACTGTATTGTCTGCGCACCTGTAACCGCAGTCTGCCCAGAGATATCGGTTTGGAACGTCCTTGCCTGAATTATCATATCAAACAGTGTATGGCGCCCTGTCAGGGCTATATCGATCGGGAAGGGTACAGGGCGAGGATAAATCAGGCGCTGGACTTCTTAAACGGCAATTATAATATAATTCTGAAGGATTTGGAGACAAAGATGCAGACTGCGGCGGAAGCTCTGGACTTTGAGACCGCCGCAGGCTACAGGGATTTGTACAACAGTGTAAAGCAGGTAGCCCAAAAGCAGAAGATGACCGACAGCGTGGGGGAGGACAAGGATATTATTGCGATGTATCGGGACGAGAACGAGGCTGTGGTGCAGGTATTCTTTGTCCGCGACGGCAGACTTATCGGCAGAGAACATTATTATATGACTCATGTGTCGGAAAATAAGGCGGAGATTCTGGAAAATTTTGTCAAACAGTTTTATGCCGGAACCCCTTTTATTCCCAGAGAACTGATGCTCCAGTATGAGATTGAAGACAGTCCTTTGATAGAGAAATGGCTGACGGAGCGCAAAGGGGGCAGAGTCTATATCCGTGTGCCGAAGATCGGTTCCAAGGAGAAGCTGGTGGAGCTTGCGGCACAGAATGCAAAGCATATTTTGGAACAGGACAGGGAGAGATTAAAGCGCGAAGAAGGCAGAACCATCGGTGCGGTAAAAGAGATTGCGGAGATCTTGGGGCTGCGTCATATTGAACGTATGGAAGCCTTCGATATCTCCAATATCAACGGGTTTGAAAATGTGGGCTCTATGATTGTCTTTGAGAAAGGGAAGCCCAAGCCCAGCGACTATCGGAAATTCCGGATTAAAACCGTGTCCGGCCCTGACGACTATGCCTGTATGCGTGAGGTGCTGACGAGACGTTTCCGCCATGGGATAGAGGAAAGCAAGGAGCTGGAGGAGAAGGATCTGGATCAGGAATATGGCAGTTTTACCAAATTTCCTGATCTGCTGATGATGGACGGCGGCAGAGGACAGGTAAATATCGCGCTGTCCGTATTGGATGAGCTGCGTATCAACATTCCCGTATGCGGCATGGTGAAGGATGATAACCACCGCACCAGAGGCTTGTATTTTAACAATATCGAACTGCCCATTGATACACATTCGGAGGGGTTCAAGCTGATTACCAGAGTTCAGGATGAAGCGCACCGTTTTGCTATCGAATATCATCGTTCCCTGAGAAACAAGGCACAAGTAAAGTCCGTACTGGACGATATTCCGGGGGTGGGACCTGCGAGGAGAAAGGCTCTGATGCGCCGCTTTAAATCCATTGACGAGATCAAAGCGGCATCCGTGGAGGAGCTGTCGTCCATTCCGGAGCTGAATGTGCGGGCGGCGGAGGAAATTTATGGTTTCTTTCGGAAAAACAGCTTTTAAGAAATTCACTTCTTCACAGGAACAAGCCTATGTGTTACAATCAAGGGAGATAACAACGGAGCGCTGGACGGCGCCGCTGAAACGGCATGTTTGGGAGCCTGTCAGCGCGGAAGTGAGGCAGATATGGAAAGTGTAGCTTTGAAAAGGGTTGTGGAGAAGATGGAGCTGGAGAACCTGACTCCCGATATTGAGATCAGGGGTATCCGTGTCACACAATCGGATGTAAACCGCCCCGCATTACAGATGACCGGATTTTTCGAGCATTTTGACGCTACCCGGCTTCAGGTGATAGGATTTGTAGAATATACTTATATGGACAGTCTGCCGGAGCAGCGTCAACAGGAAATTTTTGACGAACTGATGGAATACGATATTCCGGCTTTCGTATTTTGCCGGGAATTAAAGCCTTGCGCTATTTTTCTTAACACTGCTTTGGCACATAAGATTCCTGTTTTTTCTACCAAGAAAGCCACATCGGAATTTATGGCGGAGGCCATCCGGTGGCTGAATGTAAAGCTGGCGCCCTGTATTTCCGTACACGGTGTGCTGGTGGACGTCTACGGTGAGGGCGTGTTAATTACCGGCGAGAGCGGCATAGGTAAGTCCGAGGCGGCTCTGGAGCTGATTAAGCGCGGCCATCGTCTGGTGACGGATGACGTGGTAGAGCTCCGCAAGGTAAGCGACGAGACCCTGATCGGTTCGGCGCCCGATGTGACCAAGCATCTCATTGAGCTCAGAGGCATCGGCATTGTAGACGTGAAAGCTCTGTACGGCGCTTCCTCCGTGAAGGACACCGCCAGCATTGATCTGGTGATCCGGCTGGAGGAGTGGGATAAGGATAAGGAGTACGACAGACTGGGGCTTGAGGAAAATTACACGGAATATTTGGGAAACAAGATTATCTGCCATAATATACCGATTCGTCCCGGACGGAATCTTGCCGTGATCTGTGAGACGGCTGCGGTAAACCACCGCCAGAAGAAAATGGGATATAATGCGGCGCAGGAGCTGTACACCCGCGTACAGAGATCTCTGGCAAAAAAGCGTGATGAAGATGAGGATGACGAGTGATGGGGAATTATGCATTTGGAGTGGATATCGGAGGCACTACGGTTAAGATCGGTCTGTTTGACAAGGAGGGCTGTGTGCTGGATAAGTGGGAGATTCCCACGGTGAAGGATAATGAAGGGACGTCCATTTTACCCGATGTGGCACAGAGCCTTTTGGATAAAATGAAAGAAAAGGGGATTGAAAAGGAAGATATCATGGGAATCGGCGTCGGCGCTCCCGGAGCGGTAAACAGCGAGGGAACCATAGTGGGCGGAGCCGTGAACCTTGGATGGAAGCCTTTTAACATACCCAGAGCATTGAGCGCATATATTGATGTACCGGTAAAGGCCGTAAACGATGCCAATGCCGCGGCTTTCGGCGAGATGTGGCAGGGGGGAGGCAAAGGCTGTAACAATATGGTTGCCGTGACGCTGGGAACCGGTGTGGGCGGCGGGATTATCACGGACGGCTGTATTTTGACCGGCGCTGCGGGGGGCGGCGGAGAAATCGGACATATCCACATCAATGATGAGGAGACGGAGAGCTGCGGCTGTAAGAATAAGGGATGTCTGGAGCAGTATGCTTCCGCCACCGGTATTGCCCGTCTGGCAAAGAGACGTCTGGCCAAGGACGATGCCCCCAGTGTTCTGCGGGAAGGCGGCATATCCGCCAAAACGGTATTTGATGCGGTAAAGGCCGGAGACCGGGTGGCAATAGAGATTGCGGAAGAGTTTGGAATGTATCTGGGGAAAGGATTGGCGAGTGTGGCAAATGTAGTCAATCCGGAAATGTTTGTAATAGGCGGCGGAGTATCAAAAGCAGGGGAAATTTTACTTACCTTTGTGGAACCGGAATTTCAAAAGTACGCATTTTCCGCGTGCAGAAATGCCAAATTTGCACTTGCAAAGCTGGGAAATGATGCGGGAATTTACGGAGCGGCAGGATTGGTATTGCGCTAAAACGAAAAAGGAAGTAGACAGAATGATCAGTGCAGCAGTAGTTGAGGCTTTGAAGGGATATGTTCCCGAAGAAAATATTTTTTTACAGGAGGAGATGGCAGGTCACACCACCTTTCGGATCGGTGGACCTGCTGATTGCTTTTTGCAGTTGGAAAACGAAGAGCAGCTGCAGAAGATTCAAAGATATCTGAATCTGGTGGAAGAACCCTTTTTCATCTTGGGAAATGGAAGTAATTTACTGGTCAGTGACAGAGGGTATCGGGGAATCATAATACAGATTGGCTCGAAGATGAACCGAATCCGGGTGGAGGGCGGCAGGATTGTGGCTCAGGCGGGAGCGCTGCTGTCTCAGGTGTCGAAGACGGCATATGAGCACGGTCTCACGGGACTGGAATTTGCCTCCGGCATTCCCGGCACTCTGGGCGGCGGCGTGGTGATGAACGCCGGAGCCTACGGCGGAGAGATGAGCCAGATAGTGACCTTGGTGAGAGTCATCAATAAAAACGGGGAGGTTATGGAGCTGGATAATGATACCATGGAATTCGGTTATCGTTACAGCACCATTAAGAATCATCCCTTTACCGTGACAGAGGTTACTATGCAGCTTGCAGAGGGAAATAAGGAAGAAATTCATGCCAAAATGGAAGAACTGACGTTGAAGAGACGGGAAAAACAGCCCCTGGAATACCCCAGCGCAGGAAGTACCTTTAAGCGGCCGGAAGGACATTATGCGGGACAATTGATTATGGAAGCCGGCATGAGAGGCTTTCAGATCGGGGGCGCCAGAGTATCCGATAAGCATTGCGGATTTATTATTAACACGGGAAATGCCACCGCGGAAGACGTCAGGGATGTGATAGAAGAGGTGCAGGCACAGGTGAAAGAGCGGTTCCGGGTGGATTTGGAGCCGGAAGTAATATTTTTAGGATGACAGTACAGTCCGGCAGCCATAGGGAAATGACGGGAAACCGCGCCGTAATTGGCGGATGGGGATTGACTGTAAAGGGTTACGTTGGAGGAGAAAGCGTCGGATGAGATTTGTAATAGTAACGGGAATGAGCGGAGGCGGGAAGAGCACCGCTTTGAAGATGCTGGAGGATGCGGGCTTTTACTGTGTGGATAATCTTCCCGTATCCCTCATTGAAAAATTTGTGGAGCTGATATCCGTTCCCAACAGCGAAATCTGTAAGGTGGCTTTGGGGCTGGATGTCCGTGCGGATCAGTCTTTTGAGGAGACTACCAAAATACTGAATGATCTCCGGATAAAGGGATACAATTTCGAGATCCTGTTTATGGATGCAAACGATATTTCGCTTATTAAGCGGTATAAGGAAACCAGACGTGTTCATCCCCTTGCCGTGGGCGGCAGAGTGGAGGAGGGTGTCAGAAAAGAACGGAAGGTACTGGAGAACATCCGGAAAAATGCGGAATATGTCCTCGATACCTCCAAACTGCTCACCAGAGAGTTAAAAGAAGAACTTGACCGCATTTTTCTTAAAAATGAGGAATATAATAGTCTCATGGTAACGGTAATGTCCTTTGGCTTCAAGCACGGCATTCCTGCGGACGCGGATCTTGTATTTGACGTCCGTTTTCTCCCGAATCCTTTTTACATTGACGAGCTTAAGAAAATGACAGGAAATGATCAAGATGTTCAGGATTATGTGATGAGCTTTCCGGAAGCGGGAATGTTTATGGAAAAGCTGGTGGACATGATACATTTTCTCATACCCAATTACGTCAAAGAGGGAAAATATCAGCTGGTGGTGGCAATCGGCTGTACCGGCGGAAAGCACAGAAGCGTTACTTTGGCCAATGAATTGTACAAGCGTATGAAGGATAAGGGTAAGTACGGTATGAAGCTGTACCACAGAGATATCACGAATCAGGGGACTTAAGAAATGTCGTTTTCAGGAGAGGTTAAGGAAGAGCTGGCGAAGCATATCGGTTCCGCGAGGCATTGCCAGCTGGCGGAGCTCGCAGCGGTGGTGAGTTTCTGCGGGCAGTTCGGGCGGGACAAAGAGGGAGGCTATACCATTGGCTTTCAGACGGAAAATGAAGCATTAATTAAAAAAGGCTTTACATTATTAAAAAAATTGTTTAATATAGAAGCTGGTGTTTGCCTGACGGCTCAGGAAGTACAGGATATTATACGGAAGGCGGGGGGAACGGAAGAGCCTGTCAATCCGTTGACAATAAAGAACAGCTGCTGCAAAAGAGCTTTTTTAAGGGGGGCGTTTCTAAGCGCCGGCTCCATAAGCGACCCTCAGAAGGGGTATCACCTTGAATTTGTATGCGCAAATGAAAAAAAGGCGGTACAGCTTCGGGAGGTTATACGGGAGTTTGGCATAGAGGCAAAGATTGTTCTCCGGAAAAAGTATTATGTGGTTTACCTGAAAGAAGGGGCGGCCATTGTAGATTTGCTGAATGTCTGCGAAGCGCCGGTATCTCTCATGAATCTGGAAAATATGAGGATTCTGAAAGAAATGCGCAATTCCGTGAACAGACGGGTGAATTGCGAGACGGCAAATATATCAAAGACCGTCAACGCATCCGCCAGACAGATAGAAGACATCGAATATATCAGGAAGCATTACGGATTCGAAAAACTGCCTGAGACATTGCGTGAAATGGCGGAAGCGAGGCTGGAGTATCCGGATGCTCCTTTAAAAGAATTGGGTGGATATTTGACTCCGCCGGTGGGAAAGTCCGG
>Ga0137308_102468_pt1 | contig 12222 bp, 10 predicted proteins | sample Inofrocosms_June_FD_97181 | JGI IMG/M metagenome (GOLD analysis project Ga0137308, IMG submission 97181) | Mouse cecal microbial communities from Vienna, Austria - N-Acetylneuraminic and N-Acetylglucosamine D2O microcosms_June | ecosystem: Host-associated > Mammals > Digestive system > Large...
AATAGTGTTTTCTGCGATTTTTATTTTAGAATCAAACCATTTATCCAAAAAGATGGGAAAAACAGGATTGTACAATTGAAGATGTTTACCAACATGTTAAGGGAAGTATTGATAAGATGTAAAAGGACACTTTCGTTACTTGAAAATGTCCTATTTTCATATCTGATAAAAGTAGTATTCTAGCGGTTATATTATGCTGTGAAAATTATTTTTGCAATCTGCATGAAAACATTTTGCATGGTATTCTACTCAAAGTCCTCAATGGATATCTGTCCATCTAGGATTTTTTCTTCCATCCACCATTTGAATACGTCATGTTCATTTCGCCATACAGTTTTTGCGCCTGATTCCCACAGCCTATGCAGCATTATTTTGAAAGCATTTAAATACATCTGCTTGTATTTGGGAAATACGGAAAATTCAAAATACCGGTTCCGTCCAGCCATCGGGCAGCCTATGCAGCCAATTCTTGTAAATCCCCGTTCGTAAAGCGGATTTACCATTATGCGTTCCGACTCAATGTAGTCCCATAGTTCCTGGGTCTTCCAATTTACAATAGGGTTGCATACGCTTTTTTCTTTTGAGAGGCACTGCTCGAACAGCAGTCTTTTTTCACTGTTGTCGCTCATTAACATAATTTCCCCTGTTCCATCCGTGCCAAGAAGAGAGAGCTGCCGGTTTTCATTGTACCCTTCATATATGTCGTTCCTCTGTAAAACAATTTTGTCTTTCTTTTTTATGGTGACTATTTCCATTACCCCGCGTTCTCTTCTGGCATTGCTTTCATCCCACCTGACACCGGTTGAAATCAGCCTGTTTTTGCAGGCCGTCTCCTTTAGGTAGGAACAGCAGTATCTGGCCAGGCGTGTCGGTGGTATCTTTTTCTGGGGTATAAGCTGCCACATTGAAAGCTTGGGTTTCCCAATGGTGCATTTTATGCCTTTTTCATCCAACTGCTGGAATTTTTCTCGTATATGGTAAACCGTCTGTGGCGCGTCTGCCGTCGTATGGCTGTTATGGACTTCAAATATTACGCCTGACCGCAAGAATAGCTCTAAAAGGACATCACTGTCTTTCCCGCCTGAGTAGGTGCATACAATGGGCTTTTTGTAATAACGCAGGGATATGTCTGCGGCCATTTTGATTAATTCTATGGAAGACTGTTCTTTATCCATCTGTCCTTGCCTTTCTTTTTATAAGTGGTTCCGCTGCCGGTGTGTGTTTGATTTACGCCGGCAGATGAAAAATGGAACCTTTTTACGATTTCTATATTCTGGTATCAGGGCTGAAGCAGGCTTGTGCAGGGATGTTGAAATTCTCAAAAAACTTAGCCAATAAGCTGCATATTGGTTGCAGCGGGCTGAGGTATTTCACAATATCGCCCTTAACCTGCCGTTTGCTGCCCTCCTCTATGGCGCTACAGAATGCAGGGTACTGCTCTTTTATCTCATCTATGAGGGCAATTGTTTCCCGGGCTGTCTCAGAAATGACTTCCGTTTTGTCTTGTTCCTGCGTTATAGCAGTTATTTCATTTTTATTGTCTATGCCCTTTGCGCAGGGAGAGGCTTCTTGTTTTTCTTTTGGCTCCTCTTTAGGGGCTTGTCCGGAAAAGCTTTCTGTGATGGCAAACATCTGAAATAAGTCCTCATTGGTGAAAAATGGAGCCTTTTGGGTTTCTGAATCCGTTCCGCTGCTGCTGGCGGGGCAGGCTGGTTCCGGCTTAGGGGCAGGTGTCATTCCCTCTGCGTCATCTTCTGCTATGCCTGTTTCCGTGAGTTTTTCTTCTTTCTTTATAGGCATGGATGTATGGGTATTGCATTCCCTAAGCGTGTTGATTCCTGACTCCAGATTATCCAAGCGTTTTTCCAGATGCCCCATACTGTTATCTTCTTCCGTAAGGCACAATGTTGCCAGGCTGCTGGTAAAGAGCGTTTCTGTGGGGTTTTTCTGCAATTCGCCCTGAAGCAGCATGATATTTTTTATCATGTGGCATAAATGCCCGCTATCAGACAGGCTCGCCAGATTTTGTATAGACTGGCGGTATGCAGATGACCCGGATATGAGGGGTGGGTCTCCTGAAACTGACACAATAGCGGCGTCTTGCAGAATGCTGAGCATTCCGGTTGCCATGGATGGCAGTTGCTTTCCACCGGAAATCAAGTAACGCGCCATTGCGATACATTTTGGCAGTTCCTTTTTCGCCAGACAGTGGGTAAGGTTCAGGAGTTCTACTGAATCTGCCACGCCGAGCATTTGGCGGACATTTGCTTGGGAGATTTCCCTATATGTAGCTGCCTGTTCCAGAAGGCTCAGCGCATCCCGCATGGAGCCGTTAGAGTTTGCACTGATAATGGCAAGTGCTTCTTGTTCCGTCTCTATGCTGGGATATTCCCGCCGGCAGGTTTCCTTCAGGTATTCCGTGACTGCTTCTTCGGGTATCCTGCGGAAAGTGTAAGTTGCTGCGCGGCTCTGGATTGTTAGCGGGATGGCGCCCCTGTCTGTTGTGCATAAGATGAATATGGCATATTCCGGGGATTCTTCCAGGGTTTTGAGCAGACAGTTGAAAGCGGCTTTTGAAAGCATATGGGCTTCGTCTATGATATAGATTTTCCTTTTCAGGAATGTCGGCACATAGCTTACATCCTCAATGAGCAGGCGTGCTTTTTCCACGCCCGTGTTGCTTGCTGCATCAATTTCCATGTAGTCCCTGCAATTTCCAGAGAGGATTGCCTGGCATTGCTCGCATTCCAGGCATGGGTTTCCATCGTTATCCTTATGCCGGCAGTTTGCGGCCAGGGCGAGGATGCGCGCGGTCGTCGTTTTGCCGGAGCCGTACTGCCCCTCCAGGATGTAGAGGTTGAAAAACCGGTCTTCTTGAGACTGGCTCTGTAGGGATTTTACAATAACTTCCTGCCCGATGATGCCCTTAAAGGCATGGGGGCGCATTTTGTTGTAAAGCATTTCATTTACCTCCTATCATTGTTTGCAGGATGCGGAAGAATCCGGCTCTGCTGAATTTTTTCTGTTCCATCTGGCATAAGCCGTCTGAAAATGCGTTTATAATGTTTATGAGTTCTTTCGTGTTATAGGTATCTGCGATATGCTTGCTGTATGCTTCAGCGCTGCCTGGTTTTTCATACAGAGCGTTCGCAAACAGGGAGAGGTTTGAGGTCAGGAATAGTTCCATGTCTCCGTCCGCTCCCAGCACATCATAAATATATCTGCTATCTTTTTCACGGACCGCATGGAGCGTTTCTAAGATTTCCCTACGCTCCTTGAAATGTGCCAGTGTTTCAAAATATTCTCCCATGAAATTTAGGAAATCTGGTTTTTCCAGAAGTTCCGGGATAAGCCCGCATCTGCCGTCTGCGATGATTCCCAATGCTTTCTTGGGTCGCCCTTTCAAGGAGGGGGCTGCCTGGCATAGGAAAGATTCTGTCTGTTCCGGCGGGGGTTCCTGGAAAAAAATGGTGCGGCATCGGCTTTGTATGGTTTTCAAAAGCGGTTTTTGCGAAACCATGATGATAATATGGCAGGACGAGCCATCTTCCAGGAGTTTTAAAAGGGAGTTCTGCGCGTTTATGTTCATGAGCCCTGCACTGAAAATCAGGATTACCTTTTGGGGAGCGGAAATGCTTGCATAACGACACCAGCCGTGCAGTTTTTCCATCTGCCCTATGCGTATCATGCCATCTTCCGGGTGCATTTCATAATAATCCGGGTGTGTTTCCAGCGAGCGGTACTGGCTGGGAATGCCAAGCAGCGTTTTTGCAATCTGCCTGGCGGCTTCTTCCTGCCCCATGCCACGTCTGCCGTATAGTATTAATGGCCCATAAGCTGATAACAGGTAATTTTTTAGCTCATGCTCCGTGTGTTCATGCAGTATGATATCCATGTTAGCTACCTCCGTTCGTGATGCGGTATTCTTTTGCAAAAGATGCAAACAGAATCCCATAGTATGTCCTCGCTGCATCTGCCAGGCATTTTTCGTCTGGGTATTCAAATCCTTCCTGTGGGTGGCAGATACTGTTGCACACATGTTGCACACATGTCAGATAGATTTCGCCGCAGCGGGCAAATGCTTCTGTTGGCTCGAGGTAATAATCCCTGTTGTACTTCGTATTTCCTTCCCACCGTAGGCGTCGGCTGTCATCTTTGTCCATCTGGGCGACTGCTTCTTCCAGCAGGTCTGCGTACATGTTGTACAGCGGCTGGAAGTCTGCTTTCCGCGAGAGGTTCCCATATTCAAAATTAATCATGTGGAGGTACTCGTGTGCCATGGAGGAAGGCTTGCGTACGTCTACGCATAGACATTTGATGAAAGGGAAATAAAGACCGGATGCCTTGTACTGCCCGAGTTTCCGGAAACGTAGGGACACCTCCCCATGTTTTGGCTGGGCAAAGAAAATCTGCAATGCCCGGAATTCCCGTTCAACCTCTTCCGTTTTTTCCAGGCAGCATTCGGAGTCAAATTCAATATACCCAAAAAAGTCGTTGAACCCGGAGTTTTCCATTGCCTGCACGACCTTGTTTGGGATACCTTTTTTCGTTTCATATACATGGGCGTATTCCTTATCCATGTTGCGGAAGAATGTCTGCGTACGCATGTCTTTGGCATGTTCGGAATATGCCAGACAGAAAGCTTCCTGAATGATGTTAGGAAGGGACGCGTACCGCAGGCATTCAGGATTTGCCAGGGAATGGTCTTTCCACATGCTGAAAGCGGCCAGTCCGGTATGTCCTATGGCAAGCTGTGTGTCATCAGGGGAAACGGAGTAGCGGCAAATGTCATTTTCTTCTAGCCAGGACATTAGGCTGTGGTGTCTGCCCGCCCGCGTTCCAAGCTTTAGCGTGCCATCTGTTGTGCATTGGGAAATATTTAGCCGTACATACATTTCCAAGGCTGTTTCCACAACATCTCCGGTCTGCCCTCGTTCCAATTTTTCTAAATGCTGGATGACCTGGGAGACCATTATCCATTTTGAGAGTTCATCTGCCAGGTCAACCAGGTAACGGCAGGATGATTTGCCAAACTGTTTTAAGTATCTCTGGCTGTGTCTCCAGCTCTTTTTGATTGGATAATTCAGGCAGGCGACGGCGGTATCTTTGCCCCCATAGGAAATTTCAATGCCGATGGCATCTTTTTTCCGGCAGACTGCTTCCATTAACGCCTGCGAGATACTTTTTTCAGGAGTTTCTGAAAGTGTTACCGGAACCCCTGGGAAAAGGCTTTCTAGCTGTCCAAGGTTCCCAGAGGATGACGCTTCTTGTATTGCCGGAGTTGCGATTTTTGTCCAGATTCTGTTCAGTGCATACCGGATTGCCGAATTTCCCTGCATCTGCCGTGCTGATAATATGCCAAATACGGGATTTTTCACAAATGTTTTCTTTTTCCTTTCCCGCAGCAGCGACAGGATGCGTTCACCTTTCTGAAGATATTGTTCTGGCGAGAAGGTGCTTTTGTGTGTTTCCGATGCATTCCATGTACTATCTGATACTGGGTTTGTCCCCAGCATTTCCAGCAGCAGATATGCTGTTGATAAATCTGTTGTTTCCATTTTGATACCTCCTTAAAAATAGAAAAACCTGGCATTTTTGCCAGGTCATACAAATGCATAAAAAAACCATGACAGGAACTGCCATGGTCTGTCTTTATGCTATATGAAGTTTGCTTTGCCTTTTCGTGTTGTGAAATGGCACGGTCGCTCGCAGGAGCGGTGGAATAAATAAGCCTTTCTATGATGATAGCATATCTGGGCAGGAGATACAATGTTTTAATTTTTAACAATTGTGTTTCTTTAAGATTTTTAATTTTTCCCATAAAGTAGATAGGCTATGTCTGTTTTTATCAATTTGTATGCCTGGTGATAAGAAACTGTTGCATTTCCCCATTTTGTTATAAGTAAAAAATGCACGCCGGGGAGCACTTAATGTTCTTTTTCCCATAATGAACCATTTTCCCCTCTCCGCAGATAACCCCTCAATAAGTCTGCGTTTTCCTCTGCTTGTGCTTTATACGTTTTGTACTGCTCCTTCGTAATAATCCCAACGTTTAACATTACCATTAAAGAGATTTCAATATACACGGATAATGGATTGTGATGATACCACTCTAACAGTTCGATTTCGTCATGTTTTAGCCCATCAAATAGTAAATTCGGTGTCTTTTTTATTTCCATATTGGATATACCTTTCCGCATACTTTATTAAAGTATATGAGGAATATTCCTCATATTATCAAAATATATTATATGAGATAATGGTCGAAAAGTAAAGGGAGAAACACATGATTTCCTTTGAACCATTAAGAGAATTATTATCCCAAAAGGGAATTAGCACATATTACCTCAGAAATAAGTGTGGAAAATATAATCTTGACAGCAAGACAATCCAAAGATTAATGTCTGATGAATCAGTATCTACGAATACGCTTAATGCATTGTGCAATATTTTAGATTGCAATGTCCATGAAATAATAGAATTTTATCCAGATGAAGAAACGGATGAACATTCTTAAAAAGATTTTGGGGATTCTCTTCAAACAAAAAAGGGATATGAGAATTATGGAATACATGTGTTTTCGTAAATGAAAGAAAACTTTTTCCATGATAGGGGTTTTGCTTTCAGGAATCCACCCTATTCCCCTCCGCTTGCCCGGCAAGTGCCATACGGTAAAGGAGCCCAAAGGCAAAGGCTCTTTGGCGTTCCAGTGTCTGGCAGGGACGGAAAAACAGATTGCCAGACAATTTTAGGCGTGTTATAATCTGCCTATGGAGCAGACGCGTTACAAGGTGGTGAGCCTCCCTCATTTGGAAAAGGCGGGAGGTGGTGCGGATGGAAAATACATATGATATTTTAAGCCTGTTATTTTTAGGCGGTAACTTCCTGATTGCATTGCTTGCCTATTTGGATAATAGGAACAACAAGCGAAAATAATAAGCCTACCTTGATAACTTGGCCGGTTACAGGTAGGCTTTAGACTTATTTGTGGAGGCTAACCACGCTTGTGGGCGGCTGCTCCTTTCCTATAATATAACATTTCTGACCCTGAAAATCAACCGCATTTTCTGGAATCCGTCAAAATCATTTTTTTCAAAATTGAAAAATACTGTTTATAGCTTTCCCGATATCCTCCTGTGTGCCTTTTAACTCGCCGCCCTCCAGTTTCAGGCGCAGGAAAGCCGTCAGTTCTTCGCCTTGGAAGCTGGACAGTATGCGTTCGGATGTGTAAAATATCTTCGTTTCTAGTTCCGGTGCTATGGCGTGTATCATCTTTGCGGCATGGTTGAGGCCGCTGGCATTTTCTACGCAGACGGTTATGAGCGTTTCAGAGCCAGTTTGCAGATGCCGTTCGCTTACCCATGCGGAGAGAGCAGAGATTTCCTCAGCATACTTGCGCTCAAGTTCTCCCAGGCTGTGGAGCTGCGTGTCAATAGAGAAATATAAAGGCTCGCAGACAAGGTATGCAGATTTTTCACCCTGTGTCACCTTCATTTTGGAATAGATAAAGGGTGCAGATGGGGTTTTAGCGGATTTCTGCTTTTCAAATCCTTTTACATAAGTGCACGGCATACGTTTTGATAGGGCCAGCAGCACATAAGCGGCAGCCAGCTTGCGGAATGTTTCAAAAGCTGATTCGCAGGCTAGGAAATTGTCGCCGTACACTTTCTGGTTTAGTTTTTTGCGCATGACGGAAAAAGCAGTCTCCGTACAGCAGTATATGTTAAGTTTATTGAAGCCGGGGCAGCTAACAGCCTGCCCGATTAAGAGTCCGGCCTCGCTGAGGGCAATCATCCGGTTGCGTACGGAAGGGATTCCCACTGCCGGGATAATCTTTTCAGGGCTGTTGGCTTTCATTATCTTCAATTCCTGTGCAGCCATTTCCGGCGTCGCGAATCCCAGGACATGGATTGCTTTTAGTATAAAGACATCTGAGTTGCTGAGCTGGTTCGTGATGAACAGGCGCGTCACCTCGTCTGGGGACTTGTGTTTGTTGTGGGCGACATTGTTTAGGCTCGTGTTCTCATGAAGCATGAAAGCCGTGTCTTCGTTTAATTTTTTGATTAATCTTTCGTGCCTTTCCGTTGATTCCATGTTACGTTTCTGGTTCATCCGTCAGCATTTTGAAAGCACTTACGGATATGTTCCTCCTCTCATAATCAATTTTGTATATGTAGCATTGGTATTTGCAGCCAATGATAATGTCATTCCATTTTAACTTCTTTGTCCCGCCACGGAACAGCTTGCCATAGACACGCAGATCTGAAATTCCATTCAATGTTCCGTGGAAATGCCCGTCTGTTTTGTTTGTGCACTGCACTTCCACAATATCCCCTTCGTGGAACGTGTCTTTCATGTTGTCCCATGGGTCTGGCACAATCATTCGTCGGGAACATTCGTAGATTCCCCGGTTCGTCCAGCTGAAATATGCTTTCCGTATCCTGCCGCCAGAGGATGTTTTTCGCATGACAGCAATTTTAATAAGGTCTCCACGCTTCACAAATTCGTTAAGGTCGAAGACATATGCCGGACTCCATTCCTTGATGGGGAGAAAACCTGGTATGTTTAGGCCTGCGATATTCAGCACAATGATGTTTGGGTAGACCTGGACGACCCTTGCAGGGACTATGCAGGCGGTGTCTTTTGCCAACAGGGAGTCCAATTTTTCCACCACTTCTTTTTGGGCATTTTCCTTTATTGCAAAATGTGAGACAAAGACGGTCTTTTTTTCAGGGTCTATTTTTATGACCTTTACGTTATAGGATTCCTTGAGTTTGCTTGCCCGGTAGAAGGTATTGTATTTGACGCCGTTCAGTTCCTTGTTCTGGAGCATGATTTTCACTTCGCCGTCCATAATCCAAAGGTCTCCTTCAGCATTTGACATTTTGAAATTGATTTTTAAAATTTCCTGCGATTCCATGTAAGCGGCATAACGCAGCAGAGTCTCTTCCGTGGTTGCTCCGAAAAAGTCTGGAAGCAGCCGGCCGCCGAAAAATTCTTTTGCCTCATCAGGGATGGAAATTTCCTGTATGGACATTGGCGGCTTTTCTTCCGGCATATTGCTTTTTTTCTGTGTATCTTGTTCATAGGGTATTTCAGTTTCTTCTGGCACGTTTACGCCTTCCGGCATTTCAGGGCATTGCGCTTCGTCTCCGCATGAAGGAGGGGCGTCATCGGCTTCATGCTGTTGTGTATCTTGATAAGGGGTTAAATAATCCATTTTTTACCTCCGATATGTTTACCTGCTAATAAAAAATTTCGCTTAGGCTGCCAAAGCCAAATATAGAAAAAAGCACAAGCGCCGGGATGCCGATACATAATATGTAGAGAAAAAAACGTCTGCTCCGTTTGTTTTTCTGGGACATCCATATGCCGACAATGCCGATGGATTCGCTGATTATTATAATCGGGACAGCCATTATACGGATTGCAGAAAAAATTTTATAGACAGAAATGTATAGTTCCTTAATCCAGTAAGAAACGCCCTTTTTATCATGTTGTCCGGAATGGTTCTGTATCCTGTCTATTGTGTCATAGTATCGCTTATCTCCCACCGCCGTGAGCTCATCGTAAGCATCCGCGCCGTTGTAGGTTGCAGAGTCTAAGCTTTTGTCAATAGTTTTCATTTGCGCGTTTTTATCCGAAGCTGCGTTTCTCTCCAGTTCTTCCATAAAAGTGGATGAATTTTGGCTTGTACAGCCTGAGATGGGAAAAATCAGCACAATAGGTATTAACAGATGAAAAAGTTTTCCCAGTTTCCTTATGCGTTATCACTTCCTTCCTTATTGAAAACCCGGTTAAGGATATTGTTAATGAAGTAGGCATGTAAATGTCAAGTATGTTTCCTTGATTTTGAGTGAAGCATGTTTGCCGAGAATTTTAGAGTTCTTCTGAAATGATGTGAATGTTTGGTTGTTGTCTGCTTCCCATAAATCAATTATATACTTCCCTAAAGTTTTGCATGAATGGTATGTGGGTTTTGCATTCTAAACCCATCTTGGAATATTTGTATAACTCTCTTAAATGATTTGCAAATTTTAAATCACACGGTAAGACATGTAATGATTAATAGCGAGCTCATGCCAAGTGTGATTTTCTTTATAAACAGGTTGTGTTATGACGATGTATTTTAATAATCCACACTGGAAATCCTTTTTCCTGAAAGAAATGGTATGGAAGATTTCTTTGTTGTAATATTCTTCCCCTGTAATAAGGTTCGGGGTTTCACTTGTTACAAGTATACATCCGCGATATCCATGTATTTGGATGTTGTCCAGATAAGGTCTCTTTCTGCACACATTCCGTTCATTAATTATAATAATGTCACCAATTTTCGGGATGGAGTGGATGGTGGGTGTGGTATCTTTACTGCTGTTATACAGCCCTTTGCAACCAGAATAATTTGTTCGTGGCACTGGTTCCCTCTCCTTTCCGTTGATTAAGAACAGATGGGTTGCCATGTGCTGAACAAATAAATATTAAGTTGGTATTATTTATTTTCTACTGGCAGACTTATGGTGTTGCACCTGCTCTGTCTTCTGCCGTATGAACGATGGAAAAATATTGTTAAATTGTCTGCGATGCCCACGCACCAGATACGGCAGTAAAAAATAAATAATATGCCTATATTATAGCATCGTTTTATAAAATTTCAATAAAAAAAGCAAAGAATTTCTAAGAAATCCCAGAAGAATTTATTTTCGTGCTTTTATTCTGGCGATTATGATAACAATTTTTTGTAATGAGTTGCGGATTTGGCGCTAATGGATGTGCTTTTCTGTTCAGCATAAGGGGGTGGTCTCCTGTTATTCAGAAGCCTGCCCCCTTATGTCGGTTACGGTAAATTTATTTTATCTTCTTGCTTTTCTTTGTGCTGCTCCAGGAACCGTACAATTTCTTTTCTTTTCCCTTTTCCTTTATGGATTTATAGGAACGTGTTCTAATATAGTAAATTTTTCCTTTTCTCAGCTTAGGTGTTTTTATAGAAACTTTTTTGTTGCCCTTTACATTTATTTTGCTGGTATTCTTCTTGAATTTGCGGTTTGTGGAGTATTGTATCTGGTAACCGGTCGCCCTGGAATCTTTCTTCCATTTTATAGTTAACTTTCTGCCTTTTGCGGGTTTGAGCGCTACTGTCTGTTTCTTTGGGATTATGTCTACAGTAATTTTTACTGTTTTCTTCCGGTATTTTTCGGTCTCTTTGGCGGTTACGCTTATAATAGTTCTTCCGGTAGCTTTTATGGTCACCTTCCCTTTGGCACTGACGGTTGCTACCTTTTCATTGGAACTTGAATAGTTAAGCCCGCCGTTGCCCTTTATGCGCTTTACCCCCAGGCTGAAGGGCTTGCTTCCATATGGTTTCTGGAATGATTTTTTATATTCAAGTTCCTGTACCTGTTTCTGTGGATCAGGTTCAGGCTCGGGTTCAGGTGTTATTGTGTCTGTTGGTTTATTCTTTACATATATGGTGATGCTTTCACGAATTTCTTTTCCGTTGTCGTCAAAGATGGCTGTGAGGGTAGATGTCCCAGGTTTCAACGGCTCCAGAAAAAGTGTTGTGTATTTATTTTTTTCCTCATCATATATCTCGCTGGTAAATTGCCCTAAATGGTTGGGGATAGCTGTTAGGTAAGTACTTTCACTCTTGTCTGAAATTCTTATGACATCGCTTGCACTGTTTTCAAAGCGGATTGGCATTGCTCCGGCATATCCGTTTGCGAACGCTACGGCTGTAATGTAGCTGTATTTGTCCAGAGTAAGGGTTGCTTCCTCTTTTCCATTAACCAATTCGGGGAGTACGCATCGAGTATGCTCGTTGTCTGGTTTAAATGTGTTACCGGGCCTGTTGTAGTCAAACAGGAAAAGATGTCTGGTGCAATCGTCATAGACAAGCACGTCTGCGGTTGCGCTGTGCCCGCTTTCGTCCGTTCCAGTTTTGCATTTGCCGTATCCTTGTGCTGTTACCATGCCACGCACAGAATCTGCTTTTGCTACAGATTCATCAGAACTTTTCCAGGTGACATTTTCTGTGGTGTCCAATGGTGTCTGTGTCCAGTGAAGTTGTGTCTGCGCTCTTTTGGGAAGGGTCAGTGTGTTTTCAGAAAGCGTAAGGCTCTCTGCCGGAGTATTTGCAATCTGTACGGTGACGTTTCCTTGGCATTGTTCGGATATTGCTGATTCCGCTGCTGCTTTCATGTCTTCATTCCTTACAGTTATGGTCGA
>Ga0137308_102469_pt1 | contig 12222 bp, 5 predicted proteins | sample Inofrocosms_June_FD_97181 | JGI IMG/M metagenome (GOLD analysis project Ga0137308, IMG submission 97181) | Mouse cecal microbial communities from Vienna, Austria - N-Acetylneuraminic and N-Acetylglucosamine D2O microcosms_June | ecosystem: Host-associated > Mammals > Digestive system > Large...
CCGTTATCCAGATAGAGTAATCCTTAATGTCACAAATAGCTGTGCTGCTTTTTGCCGTCACTGTCAAAGAAGACGAAATATCGGAGAAAAAGATATTTACGCAAGCGAAGTCTGTTTGAAAGAATCTTTTGAATATATTAGGAATCATCCCGAAATACGCGATGTCTTAATTACGGGAGGTGACCCACTTACATTATCAGATTCATACATTGAGAATATTCTTATTAAATTGCGTAATATTAAGACAATAGAAATCATTAGAATTGGAACACGTATACCAGTTACATTACCTCAACGTATAACTACTGAATTGATTACGGTTTTAAAAAGGTATTCTCCCATTTATATGAATATGCAGTTTAATCATCCATTAGAGATTACGCCTGAAAGCTCAAAGGCATGTTTGGATTTAGCCGAAAATGGCATTGTACTGGGGAATCAAATGGTATTTTTAAAAAATGTCAACACAGATTATTACACTTTGCAACTGCTTAATCAGCTTTTATTAAAAATAAAGATACGTCCCTACTACATATTTCATCCTAAAGATGTCATTGGAACAAAGCATTTTTCAATATCTATTGAAGAAGGAATTCGTATTTATGAGAGATTACGAGGAAATACTTCTGGTTTGGCTATTCCAACGTATATTCTTAATGCGGAACATGGTTTGGGAAAAATAGCATTAAATAAAGATATTTTGAAGCATGTCAATTCAGATGGAACTGTTATTTTGGAAACCTGGGAAGGAAATAAAATAACCAAAAACATATGGGAGGAATAAAAATGAAAATAGGGTTTTGTTTTGATTGTAAAGAAGATTATGGTTATACTTCAAATGACTTGTCATTTTGTGACTTCATTTCACCGACTGCTATAACTTTTGTAAAAGAGGTTTTGGAAAGATGCGGACATGAAGTAATTTTAATTGGAAACTATCGAAAATTACTGGAGCATATAAGGCTGGAAAACACTTTTGATTTAATTATTACAGCAGCTGAAGGGATACAAAGCAGGAATCGAGAAAGTTGGATTGCGTCTATATGTGAGCTGCATAATTTTCCGTGTGCAGGCTCCGATGCTTATACCTTAATAGTTACATTAGACAAAATTTTAACCAAACTAATTTCTAATTATTTGCATGTGCCAACACCTGATTTTGTAGAAATAACCTGTTTAAACGATATTGACTCACTTTCATTTAATTATCCTGCTATTTTAAAGCCTAATTATGAAGGCAGCAGTATGGGGGTTAAGCTAATAAATTGTAAAGAAGACTTGCAGAATCATGCCAAGCTGCTTTTTGAAAAATACGCAGATAAGCTTATTTTAGAACAATATATTTCTGGTAAAGAGATTACCGTTTCTATTGTTGAAAAAAAGGGCAACCCCTATGTATTCGGAATGGTTGAATCGTTACAATTTAATGATGAAATTATGCCTATTTATTCTAGTGAAATCAAAAGAATATATGGATGCAAAAAGATTATCCCCAGAATATCTGAAGAAACTACATTATTATTAAAAAATTATGCACTTAAAATGTATTCTTATTTAAGGTGCAATGATTATTGCCGAATAGACTTTCGGCTGGATAAAGATGATAAACCATACTTATTAGAAGTAACACCTTTACCAGCCTTAAGCGAAACTGCTTCATTCATGATGGCCGCTAAATTAAACAATATTAGTCCTGAAGATATATTTAATGATATTGTGAATAACGTTTGCGATCGACATAACTTATTCCCAAAAACGCAATGTACTTAGGCAAATATTATTTTCATAAAACCGCTTGTATAATGGTTCTGCCTCTATTGATGCATATTTTAGTGTGTCTTTGTCAATATTTCGGGATACTTCCGAAATGTTTTTTCCAACTAAATATAACTGATTGTTGTTTAGTTTGCACTTGAGGCTTTCCTTAAAATATTGCTCACTTTCCTTTAGTCTTCCATTCAGCTTTGCATAGAGACCTTGATTAATAAGAAGATATAGGGAATAAGAAGGTACATCATTTCCAAGTTTTGCCCGTATTTGCATTGCACTTTCAAGATTATTTTTACATTCCTGGTCGTTTTGCAATGCTTTATAACAGCTTGACAAATTTAGATACAGCACCATTGTTGAAAACAAAACGGGCTTAAAAGAAACTGCTCTTTGAAAATATTCAATCGCTTTTTCAAAATTTGTTTCGTAAGCTGCATAATATACTCCAATGCAATTATAAGTATAATGTATTTCGTCGCTGCCGTATTTTTGCAATTCATTAATTGCTTGATTTAAATAATTAATAGCATTTTTACTATCTCCCAGATAAAGCAGATCAGTACCAAGATTATGATATGTTTTTGCGAGTTCTGGAATATTGTTTTTTCTTTCAAAATATTCTGCGGCTTGTTCCATTAATGGAATTGTCAGCTTTAACTCCCAAAACATACTGGATTTTCTTAATTGCACATTATATTCATCCTCTAAACCAGTTGAATGAGATTGATTTACTGAATAACTAAAATACTGTCTTGCTTCTCCATATTGCCTATAGAAACCATATACAGTAGCCAATTCACTTAACACTCTAAATAATAATTTATTATTATTGCCGGATATTAAGCACTCCTTTAAGGAAAGCAATATTTCTTGAGCTTCGCTGACTTTTCCTATAAAATATAAGGAATCTGCATAAAAATATGATATTTCTATATTTTCTAATTTTGTAAACGATTCATTGTTAAGTAATTTTGAATATAATTCTGTTGAACGCACGTATTTCCCTAACTGATGATAGCAATATGCTTGTAGTTTCAAAGATTCAAAATATAAAGCTTTATTTAAATTGCACACTTTTGGTATGTCTAATAATAATGCAATTAATTCTAGTGCACCTTTATAATCTAATAGATATATGCTATAGCGGATTGCTCTAAAATAGAATATAATTGCGCTTTCTAAATTATCACTATTAAAGTAATAAGTTGCCAGTCTACAGCAATTTTCAAGCCGCTTGATCATATTTTGATCATGTTTTTTGTATTGCATTTCATAATACGCTGCTAACATTCTATTCCAAATTTTTTTTTCGTTTTCCGGAATAAGGTTTTGAATATTATTACAGACATCGTCTGTTTCAAACAAATATTTACTGGTATCGTAATTATCATTTTTTTGAATTAGTGATGATAATTTTTCAATTCTAGTCAGTTCTTCATCAACTCTTACCAAATTAAAAGTTTGTTGAAGTTGATTAGAATAAAATTCAGGACCTAAAAGAGAAGATTTTTGTAATAATAATTTCAAATCATCATTCAACTTATTATAACGATGCATAATATATTCTTCGATGGATTGATTTAAGATTCCTTTTGGTAATTGCTTGCATATCCATTTTGTGCCGTCAAAATGGATATGTCCTTCTTGTTTCAAATAATTGATTATTAAAAATAAGTGTGTAATATTTCCAAAAGAAGATTTTATTATATATTTACGTTCTTTTTCTCCGAGAATAATTTTATTATTAAACTTTTTCGATATTATTTCAAATAATTCATCCTCTGTTTTTTTCATAAATTTTATAAAATTGGTATTTATTGTTAGTGAATAAAGCTTTTTATGCAAATCGTGCATATCATTGATATCACTGTCAAGTTCAATCAATATAAAAGTATCACTATTATCACAATCTAGGTAGGCCTGTAAAAAACTGATGCAAAATTCGGTCAAATCTTCTGGATAAGAATTAAAGCTTTCAAAGCATATGACGACGCCTTTTTTTCTGCAAATATCAAGAAGCATTTTTCGAATTATATTTGGCATATTTAATTCGTCATTTTCTATTTTAAGATTATTATCATATTTTATTAATGCTGATGTTATTGGCTCTAAAAAATATGATTTAAACACTTCATCTTTTATATATAAAATATTATTAAAATCTTTATAATAATTATGTATAAAAAATGATTTACCCACCCCTTTTTCGCCAACAATAAATGTTAAAGAGTTTTCATTTGTATTGGAGAATTGTTCTAATTGGTTTACATAAAGGCACATTTAATTTCCCCCTTTTTTCAGTAGTTCCTTTTTGATTTTTTCAAGTATCTCTGATATAGGCGACACATAATTATCCATATCATCAAAAAAATCGTAATTAACTATTTGTCCATCAACAATAAGCTCTTTGTCAAAATTAAGTATGATTTTGGCAGAAGGCATAAAAGTGTGCGTGTCAAAAAATAGATTTGTATATCCTCCGTTTAGCAACAAAATATTTTCTTCCATTTGAAAATCAAACTCTAAATAATAAATATAATCGAAATACGTATATTGAAATCTTATATACTGTTCTGTTTCTTCATGACTGACAACCCAATTAGGTGGAAATCCTTTGCCAAGTATTGTAATTAATTTATTTTTAAATATCTCAAAAGAAATTGGCTCATCTTTTTTCATTTCACCACAATGTATTTTTTTTATAATTAAATTTCCCAATTCTTTCGGACTCTTTTTCTTTCCATCTATAAAACCGATTGTGCTTAAAATTCCGGACACTTTTGTTTCATCAAACTTAACGGGCAATAAATACTCCTTCTGTTTTAGATTGCTATCCAACATACGAACCATTGCAGCTGAACTCTCATAGGTCGTCCATTCTTTTTGAACATAATGATGAGAAATAAAAATTACACAATATTTTGATTTATGGGTATAAATATTCTCCAAATATGATATTAAGTTTTTCCCCCAAAGATCTACTTCCTCAAAATAATCATAAAATACGGCAATGCTTTTCTTTTTTAAAAACAGGGCGACTTGTTCTACATATTCTCTATCTTCTCCTGCAAAGGACAACGCTACGTCATACTCATATTTCTCATTCATAAAGTCATTTCTCCTTATTGAAAAACTTCTATCATCAAATCCAACGGATAACTATCAATTATCCATACCCATTCCTATCTCGCCAAATTGACGGATAACAATGGATTATCCATCGAAATTCACAAAATACACACCACATTCTCACTTTGCAATCATTTTGAAGAGGAAAGCGTTTGGTTAAGAGGAGAAGAAATATTAATGGTATTGAATCTTCTTGATAAAAATACTATACTTTTCTATAATGAAGCGGATAAATTTAAAGATCGTTGTGGCAGAAGAGGGGTGATGTATTTATGGGGAAAGAAAATCTTAGAGAAAAAGGTATAAGTAAAGAATCGGAAATATGGATAGAGATGCTCCCTGCAAATGAAGGTGATTGTATTTTGATTACGATTCCACGCGAAGATATACGGATGTTGATAGATGGTGGAACGAGTGAAACATACACTTCTTGTTTGAGGGAACGTTTACTACAGATAAAAGAAAAGGGAAAGGGCTTAGATTTATTGGTTGTCACACATATCGACAACGACCATATTGGGGGAATTATTGAACTGTTGAAGGAAAATGGCTCTTTTGCAGAATCTAAAATTATAAGGATACAGAATATCTGGCATAACAGTTATCGGCATTTACAGTTCCATAAGGAATTGGCAACAGGGGAAGCAGAGAAACAGATTTTGCAAAAGATAGTTGCACAGGGCGTTTCTCAGGAGATGCGCCAATTTGTACAGGGCAAAAAAGAGATAAGTGCCTTGCAGGGGACGTCGCTTGCGGCTTTAATTTTGCAAGGGGAATATAACTGGAATCTGCATTTTGGAGGAAAGGCAGTAAAAAAGCAGCAGGAGAAAATCAGATTGGGGGATGCATGTACCATAGAGGTTCTTCTTCCGGGGCAGGAGGAGTTGGAAAAACTTGCAAAAAAATGGAAATATGAATTGAAGTGCAGCCGGATTTCATTTCAATTTTCAGAAGATAAGTTATTTGATGATGCATATGAGTATTATTATCGTTTTTTTGCGCAGGAAAATATTGGGGAGAAGAAGCAGATTTCAGCTAGGATTAGAGAAAAAGAGGATATAAAGGAAATAGAGAAATTAGCGGAAAGACAAGGAAAAACAGATTCTTCAAAGACAAATGCAGCATCAATTTCTTTGCTGTTGGAATATAGAGGGAAGAGGATATTGCTTTTAGCGGATAATTTGGCAGGAAAGGTTATGGAAAACGGAAAGATTAGTGGTATATTTGATGCGATAAAACTTCCCCATCATGGTTCTGTGAAAAACATATCAGATGGATTCCTTATCAACTGTGTGACAGAAAAATATTTGATCTCTACAAGTTCTGAAAAATATGGGCATCCAGATATAGAGACATTAGCAAAAATTATAGTATGGGGAGCGAAACATCCCAAACAGATTTTTTTAAATTACGAGATAGATAAGGTAAAAGAATTTGAAAAAAAGGTAAAAAGCGATAAACATTTGGATATTGTATATTTGGCTAAAGGACAGAAGATTGTGTTATAGGAGGGTGTTATGATTGAAAGGGCGAAAGAGGCAGTTGCCAAATTGACGTGTGGGGAACATGATGGAACAGCTTTTTTAGTCAGTGGCGATATAGCAATTACCGCAACGCATTGTATCTTAGAATATATAGATGGGGATGCAGAAATTGTACTTACGTTCTTTAATATTGTTGGTAAAGAAAAATTTGAGGTAGAAGCAACTCTGGTTTCTGAGTCAAATAGCCCACTTGCAGTGTTGAAACTGGCGGAAACAGTGGAAACACAGTATCTTCAATTAGGGTGTTATTTGGACCAAATGAGACGTAACACAGAGGTGGTATCTTATGGGTATCCAGTGGTAGAAGGAGTGGACGGATATCCAGTTGATTTATATATAAATGATTATATGAATCCAAATACAATGAATGAGTATGATATTTCCCTTCTAATAAGTGAAAAAAGTAAAATTACCGATTATTCTGGAATGTCAGGGAGTCCAGTCCTTTATCGGGAGCATGTGGTTGGTATTTTAATTGAAGAAAGAATGGAGACTTCTGAATCTGGTGGCCATGCAACGGGATTGAAACTTATCAGTAATTATAAGATGAAGAAGTGTTTGGAAAATAATGAGATACCATTTGTGCCTTTGTATTTCAAACAGGTTGAGAGAGCGGTAGAGGAGCGGAAAGTTCCAAAGGAATACCAAAATACAAGATATGGCTTTGATAATAGAAAGAAAAATTATGTAGAAGATTTTGTAGCTAATTATGCGGGGTATGAAAAGGGTGTAGAGGATTATAGTGAATTTATCAGGGATGATTTAAGGCATATCCTTGACATAAGGAGCAGGGGGAAAAATGAGGAAGCCTGGCAGGGACTGATCCGTCTGACGGAAAAAGTAAGGGGAAGCCAGAGTAAGCCTCTAAAAGTTTTGGCAGAGCTTTACTACACCCGTGCAATTTGGTGTCTGGACGAAAAGAAAAGTGCGAGTAATGCACAGAAGTATTTGCAGAAAGCATTGGAATATGATCCAGACTATGATTGCAGGGTTTATTTTGCAAAAAAATATCAGCAGAATGGGAATGTTTTAAAGGTGAAAAGCCTGTTGCAGCCGATAGACAATGTTTCTGTGCTGAATACATATCTCCAGCAATGTATATTTGGGAAGGAAATAGAAGAGGCAGTGTCAGCTTATCAAATGGGAGTGCAGATGGCAGACCACAATACACATTATCTTATGGCGCTTGTATATATTATGGATGGGGAATATGATCTGGCAGAGGAATGTTTGGAATTGGCAGAACGCAGCATGAAAGATGTCCCTATCTATCTGGCAATGCATGGGGTTGTCCGTTATTGGAAATTATTTCCTGCGAAAAACACAGTTCAAGAGGATAATTTATTGCCGCCCATGTATATAAATCCTATGATATTATTAGATGATGTTATACAGGAGGAGATTGCCGGCATTTTATCGTTTTACCAGAAAGCACTTACACTTGCGGAGCAGGCAGAAAATGCAGACCTGCAGAAACAGATCCTTTCCGTATGGTTAAGTACATTATCTATTTCTGATGCATATAGGGATGATGGGAAGGAAGTAGCAAAAAAATTATTGGATATAGATCCTTACCAATACCAGGCTATTATTTTTTTATACTCAATAGGAGAGGATATGCCAGAAATAGATGCAGGAGAGATCGAAAAGCAGATTCAAAAATCCAACTATCAGATTGAGCCTATGTTTGCCAGTATCTATCTGGAATTAGGGAAAGGGAATTTGGGACAGGCGTATGCACAGTTGAAGAAATTCCAGTATAAGTTCAAAGAAAAGAATATGATGGAATATTGGTATGAACTTGCAGCAAGATCCTGTAGTAAGGAAAGCGAGAGAAAGGAGATACAAGAGAGCCTGGAGGGAAGCGGGCTTGAAGCGGAGGTACAGGAAAGAACCCGATATTTATTATTGGAAAGCATGAAGGAATATGAAAAACTGTTTCATTATGCGGAAGATTTCTATAAGCAAACAGGGGAAGAAATAGATTTAATAAATCTAATTCATTGCTCTGAAAAAATAAAGAAATGGGATGATGCGGAAAAATATAGCAGGGAATGGCGAGAAAAGTTTAAAAACCCTATGGCGGAAATACATATCGTCCGCTGTCTTGCCATGCAGAATGACCAGGCATCCTGTCTGGAGAAGATAGGGGAATTATACAGTAAAGGGGATTGTTACATTACGGATGAAGTGCAGTTCTATGAAATCCAAGCTTTAAAAATTTTGGGGAGATATAAAGAGGCAATTGAAAAGGCGGAAGTTCTGTGGGAAAAAGTGGCAAACAGGAGAGTGCTGTTTCTTTTATCTGAATGTTATTTCCTGAACGGTGAGGAGCATGAGGCAGTTGCAACATTAAAAGGCGGGTTGAAAAAAGGGATTAGGGATGTGGCAGTTTATCAGATGCTGGCAGAACATGAGAGCCGAATAGACATCTATGAAGCTGCAAGGTATGCGAAAAAGGCATGTATGGTAGCTAATGATGAACCTCGGATCATGATTTGGGCGATGCATTTCTTATATGGGATTGGGCATAGTGAAACGGCACATGAGTTGTTTATAAAATTGCAGGCGCTGGATCATTCAGATTATTTTAAGCAAATGACATTTAAGGAGGCAAGTGAGCTGCTGGACGCGGCAAGAAAGGCAAGTGAGCAGAAAAATGAACTCTACAATAATTGTCAGGTACCCTATCATGTGATTATTGATAGTGCTGGAAATATAAGTTATTTACATTATTGCCAGCAGTTGTGGAAGTATAATCAAGATCAAGTATTATGGAAACAGCCGTTGATGGTGAATTTCGGAGGGCATCGGATAGAAAGAGACCGTTTGGAAAAATCTTTGGGCAAAACGATTGCACTGGATTTTTCAACGGTTGTCCATTTAAAACATCTTGGATTATGGAGAAAAATGCAGCAATGTTGGGATAAAATATATTTGTCCGGGGATATCCATCGTTTAATCGCCTTGGAGGAAAGAAATTGCAGGCAGATTCAGCCAGATGTTATACAGGAAGAAAAGGAAATAATGGAAATGTGGAAAAAGCGGAACCTGCATTTTGTGTCAAGACCTGATGCGGAAACGGCTGATTTGTGGGAAAAACCTGGGGTAGACATGGCAGATACTGTTCCTTACGAAACAGCAAGGGAAAATGGTTTCTTTTGGATTGAGGAAAATTTGAAAACAGATTTGCTTGAAAGGCAAAAAATGGTTCCAGATGAAATGCGGGAAGCTGCTATCAATGGCGCTGAATTGCTTGAAGCTCTGGCACAGCGTGGAGATATAAATGAAGATTTAAAAACACGATATTTAAAAAGATACGGGAAACCAATACGCGAAGATATTGTCCAAAGATTAGTAAGCTATAAAGGGAAACTGCCAATTTTGGTGGATCATATATTTTTGCGGAATATGTATGAATTGGAAGCAGGCAATATAATTTCACAGAAGTGTGAACTGTATGTATTTGATATAGTGTTCCGTATGACAGAGGAAAAAGTTGAAAACGAAGAAAGTGGAAAGGCAGCATTGGCGTTTTTGAAAGAACTGACAGCGGACATCAGGGAAGGACAGGGGCAAGATAGGATTTGTTTCTTTGGACATTATGAAAAGGATGAGTGTAATTTCGGATTGCATTCAGATGCACTGTTAGATTTGATGCATTTTACACAGGAAGGAAAGGGTGTTTTGGTATGTGATGACCGTTGGTTCAGCAGCTATGAACAGTTTGAAGATAGTTATATTTACAATACAACAGACATCATTGAGTTGTTGCATGATAAAAGGGCGATAACGGATGAAAAGTATATAGAAGTAATTTCACGCATGTTTGAGGAGGGATATTGTTATATTGTGCCTCCGTTTGAATATATGAAATTATTAATCTTCCAAATTGGTGAGGATGGAGATTTTCTGGAAAATTTTCCAGAAGAACTATCCACAGTTTGCAATTATCTTATTTATATTACGGCATCCCCGCGTAGAATGATGAATGACTTCATCCGTCCAGAAGCGTTGCCGGAATCAGTGGCTTTTTTGTGTTGCCTTCAAAAAAATTTGGAGCTTTTATTAAAAGAAATTTGGTGCAGCGAGCGTAATGAGGCGTGGAAATCCAAGGTATCGAATTGGCTTTTCCTTAATTACTCTGTTTTTTCCTACGGCTCTACAGTAGATAAGATCGAAGAAGGGCGATATAAGGAGTATTATGCTTTAGAACTGGCAGGATTCATATTTTCAGGCTTCAGCAGGATTCCATCGGGGGTGTATAGGAAAGCATATTATGGATGGATGTTTCAGTGGCTCAGCTTGAGGATGGAGGCAGAGAAGGGGCTGGAAGACCTTATTTTTGAACAGCTAGTTAAGATTATTATCGGGGCAAATCAGAATAATTCAGCAGAGAGATATTTTGAGGTAGGGATTGGCGCATTGGTGCAGTCGGCATCAGAGGATATGCCCCCCTATTATGCGGAAAAGATATGCGAAGATCCAAGGATAAAACCAATTTTAGAAAACTTTCAAGGACGGTATGCTGTCCTTGAAGGGCAGAATCTAATAGAACGGTTTATTTTTAACCAATGGATTGATGATGCTATGAAGTGTGGGTTAAACCAAAGCATAAAGAGAAAAAGAGGGACAGGAGATGACAGGGAATATGAGATAACATGGCTGTTGGATGATGTTTTTTACCAAGGATTCCAAATTTTATGGGAGGACGAGTCTGGGAATCGTAATATAAATTGTTTTAGAATTGAAGGCGCAATGCTTTTCAGCAAAGATAAACTTCTCCGTATGAAAGGGCTGAATGCAGTCCGGGATTATATAGATATACAGAATATGAAATCATATGAAGTCAATATTGATCATCCTGATTTACGGGTGGATACAATTGAAAAGATTGTTGATGAAGTAAAGGCGTCCGAAGATTATAGGATGCATATTCTCCGTTATATTTTAGAGCATGATGAGCAGCAGTTTTATCTTTTTGGAGAGATAATTCCAGAAAAAACAGATTATTTTAAAAGAAAAGCAGAGGCGATGCCAGATGGACAAGGAGAAGCTATTTTTCAGAAATGGCAGGAAGGAGAAGAAAGCATTCAAAAGAAAATCTACATGCAGTTAGTAGTGCTTTTGTTTGGGTATCTGAGACAGGAAATAGGTTATCAGGAGGAAGTGAAAAGCGCACAGGGGATTTGTTGCTATGCAGATGAAATTTTACAGCAGATGGTAGCGTGCTGCCAAAAAGGGAATTCCCAATATACTTTGGAAGAAATTTTCTCTTATCTAAATTCTATAAATAGGGATTATGGATATTTTAATCAAAGTAGAAGTAAAAGCATTTATACAAAAGAAAAGAAGGATGCGCTAAAAGAGAGGCTGGCAATATTTTTTGAAAAAGAAAATATCGAGGGTTCCTGTCAAGAAGTTGCAGAAATAAGTTTATATTTACAGTATATGGATATTGATTTTGTATTGAAAGCAATACCTAAGATAAAGCGGTGGATTTGGAAACAGTGGGAAACAGAGCAAAAAGAGCAGGATGAGGCATATTTATTGAGGGTTATGGAATACGTTGCGGCTATGGATGAGAAAAGATCTGCCACAGAAAGTTTTATCTTGCTATGGGATGAAATTCTGCAAAGGGGGCAAAGAATATATATGTCATTCGTAACAGTGAATCTATTGAGGTGTTTGATAATGGCTCTGGATTTCAAACAAGGGAAGAAACTTAGAGAAATTATGGAGAAACTCTATATGAAATAGATAAATTTAAATGAAGAAT
>Ga0137308_102470_pt1 | contig 12219 bp, 13 predicted proteins | sample Inofrocosms_June_FD_97181 | JGI IMG/M metagenome (GOLD analysis project Ga0137308, IMG submission 97181) | Mouse cecal microbial communities from Vienna, Austria - N-Acetylneuraminic and N-Acetylglucosamine D2O microcosms_June | ecosystem: Host-associated > Mammals > Digestive system > Large...
CAATGATCCTTGTCCACCCAAAGATACTAAATTTTAAATCTCAAAGGAAAATTTGGTTGAAAAACCCTTATTGCATCGTGAAATGTTACGTAAAGAACCAGCCATCGCAAAGCGAGTCAGATATTCCAAGCTTGAGATGGCTGGTTTTACATAACTATCCAAATTAGATAACACTCTTCAATATAACACGCAATTTTCCATATAGAAAAAATTTCTTATATGGAGGACACTCTCTTTACCAACCTTATTCAATTTGCCGCAACACCATTCTTAGAAGTTATGTACAAAGCAGTTTGCCGCTGTTACGCCGCTTTCTGCAAGTGTCTCTGTGTTACATTCCCATCATAGAACGGGTGTATTTTTTCGAACCTGGCATGGAAGTCTAGGATTTCGTCAAATGTATGATGTTCTTTGCTGTGATAGCCTTTTAACAGTTTTTGCATTTCAGACTGGACTTGTTTCGGATGTGCAGTCTGCATCTCAGATACAGCATCTTGTATAATATTCGGATATTTTTTGTAACCGCCTATCACGGCATCCGGACTGTGGGAGCTGTAAGTTCCGGATTTTAACTGCTTATGCAGCATCTTAATGAAATTTTCTGTCAAAGATTCCCCGTAGTGTTCAAGTACGATGTCGAAACATCGGAAATGATTGGTTGTTTCGATGATATCATCAATTTTTACTCCGGTTCCATCAATGGTTCTGGTGTCATAGATGGATGCTGTCTGCTCTTCTGACAGTCTGCTGCCTTTCATATGATTAGTATTGTAGGCGAAGTCAACTTATAATTTATGATAGATGCTGTTTTTTGTCTTGAATTCTTTTTCCCTTTGGAGTGTTGGTATGAGCCTGCGTTTTGCCATAGGTGCCCCCTTTCTGTGTATGATTATAGCACAGATTCGTTTTGTGCGCACCTGATTAATGCAGGGCGTGTATGTAAATAGCATCCGCACCGCCATAAAGGGACCGCCGCAGGCGGTCCCACACCCGTCAGATAAAAAGCAGACTCCCGTCCGTATTACTTAATATTAGGAACAATTACAAGGGGTTCCTCAGCTTCAACTACATATCCGCATTTACAAACACTATCCTCCGCAATTCTGCCGTTAATCAGAAATACTTCCATATCCGCTCCGCATTTGGGGCAGGCTCGTTCCTCTAAAACCGGAGTTCTGTTTTTGTCTTCACATCCATATGCAACTGACATATTTTGACCCTCTCTTTCGTTTATTTTACAGATTCATTTTTTCAGCAATCTGTTCGACCGCCTCTCTTACAGGCGAGCCTTCGGGCAGATTTACTGTAGGTGTTCCGTCGCAGTCGTATTGATATACGGGTTCGTTTTAGGTGACAATTCCAAGGAGATTTAGTCCCTGCTTTTCGATTTCGGCAGAATTCCCCGGCTGATATGCTCCATACCGGCTTCATTGTCCACTACAATATAGGGATAATTTTTCTGCATTTTCTGAATCTGTGCCTGCATCAGTCCGTTTACAAAACAGCAGCATCCGGCTCCCTGGGAACGGCCCATTATCATCAAATCAAAATCGTCCCCTCCCGTAACTGCCCCAGGGTGCCCCCTTATACAGTTCCCCTTTGGCAGATCAATATCTGCGGGCCGTTTTCTTACAAACGGTAAAAAGCATTTCCGAATGGATTAAAATTCCCATTTGTGGTATATTGTACGGAAAGGAGGCTTCAAGGTATGACTGAGAATCCAATGCTGGCCATAGGTGACAGGCTTAGGAAAGCGGGCAGAGGCAGTTCTGATCATATAGTATTATATCCAGGTGTTGAATTATTTTTTATTTATTACAGTGATAAATTTTACCATTTTCGTCAACACTTCCTCATTGAAAAAGACATTCAAGTCCATATACGGCCAGCCCATCGCCGGGTATATGAAAGAGTACCGGATTCGCAGAGCCGCAGAGCTGCTGCACAGGACGGAAGACAGCATTGCGGTCATTGCCCGCAGGCTGGGATATGAGAATCAGGGGAAATTTACACAGGCATTTAAGGACCTGGTCCACATGAAGCCCAGTGAATACCGGAGGCAGTCTCAAAAGGCGCATCTGTGATTTTATGATAATTTGCTTTTAATTTTTATCACTTTTTGATATAATAACAAAAAGTAAACGCAGCTTGATAGGAGGAATGGATTATGGCAGAGAAAAGAAATGTCTATAAGATACATGAAAGCAGTGAGAATGGAGATGTGCAGATCGCGGACAATGTAGTTGCCATTATCGCGGGTCTGGCGGCAACGGAGATTAAAGGCGTTGCGTCCATGGCAGGGAACATCACCAACGAGCTGGTAGCGAAACTGGGAATGAAGAATCTGTCCAAAGGTGTAAAGGTGGATGTGCTGGAGGGAGTAGTTACTGTGGCATTGAACCTGAATATTGAGTACGGATACAATATTTATGAAACAAGTAAGACAGTGCAGGAAAAAGTGAAGTCTGCCATTGAAACCATGACCGGACTCAGTGTAGCCGATGTGAATGTCCGGATTGCGGGAGTGGTGATGGACCCGGAAAAAGGCAGATAAGCCTTTTGGGAGGAAGCATGGGGAGAAGAGGATTACGGGAGAATATTTTCAAACTTCTGTTTATGAGTGAGTTTCACCAGCCGGAGGAACTGGAACACCAGGTGGGCGTCTATCTGGGAGAAATGGAGTCTCTGGGAGAACAGGATGCTGATTATATGCAGAAAAAGTATGAGTCCATACGGGAACATATCTTAGAGATTGACAGTATGCTCAACGAGATTTCCCGGGGCTGGAAGACAAGCCGCATGAGCCGGGTGGATTTGAATATTCTGCGTCTGGCGGTGTATGAGATCTATCACGATGAAGACGTGCCGGAAAAGGTAGCGGCCAATGAAGCCGTGGAAATTGCCAAGAAATACGGCGGAGAAGAATCTGCTTCTTTTATTAACGGACTTTTGGGGAAAGTCATCCGAACCAGAGGGGAACAGCATTCATGAAAAGTATTTATTCTGTCAGCCAGGTGAATGCCTACATTAAGAATATGTTTACCCAGGATTTTCTGCTCCGGAACCTGTCTGTGAAAGGAGAGGTGTCCAACTGCAAATATCATACATCCGGGCATTTGTATTTTACCCTGAAGGACGAGAGCGGGGCCATTGCCTGTGTTATGTTTGCCGGGCAGCGAAGGGGCCTGGCTTTTTCCATGAAAAACGGAGATAAAGTTGTGGTGGAGGGCAGTGTGGATGTATACCAGAGGGACGGACGTTATCAGCTGTATGCCAGAAAGATTACTCTGCAGGGGATGGGGCTGCTCTATGAACGTTTCCTGGCCCTGAAGTCAGAACTGGAAGAAATGGGGATGTTTGCCTCGGAATATAAGAAGCCCATTCCCCGCTTTATCCGGACTCTCGGGGTTGTGACGGCTCCTGTGGGAGCCGCCATCCAGGATATCAGAAATATAGCATCCAGGAGAAATCCTTATGTGCAGATTGTTCTTTATCCTGCTCTTGTGCAGGGGGAAGGCGCCAGGGAGAGTATTGTAAATGGGATTCATGCCCTGGAGGACTTTGGCGTAGATTTGATGATTGTAGGGCGGGGCGGCGGCTCCATAGAAGATTTGTGGGCATTCAATGAGGAAGATGTGGCCAGGGCAGTGTTTCACTGTTCCGTTCCGGTTATCTCAGCCGTAGGCCATGAGACAGACACTACCATTATTGATTATGTATCCGACCTGCGGGCCCCCACCCCTTCTGCTGCCGCTGAGCTGGCAGTGTATGATTACCATGCTTTTATGGAAACCCTTCTGGGATATCATAAGAGAATACAATCAGGGATGGACAGCAGGCTGAGTCTGGCCAAGGAGAAATTCTTCCGGTATCAGATGCGGCTGAAGTATGTAAGCCCCCAGAGCCAGATACGGGAAAAACAGCAGTATCTGGCAGATATGGAAGAAAAGCTGCGCCAGGGGGTAATGCGGCGCATGGAACAGGCAAAGGGACAGCTGGAATTGTATGGGGAGCGTCTGAAAGGGCTCTCGCCGCTTCATAAGCTTCAGCAGGGATTTTCCTATGCTTCGGATAAAAGCGGGAAGACACTGGTGAGCATTTCCCAGGCAGAAAGAGGAGATCTGCTTACATTACAGGTCACTGACGGCACTTTGAAAGCCCGGGTGGAGGAAATCTGTCCAGGAGCATGTGCTGCCGGCGAAGAGGAATAACCCATACAGGAAGCAGGGAGGAATCAATATGGAACAACAGCAGGAGAAACAGGAAGCCCTCACGCTGGAAGAAGCTTTCGCTAAGCTTGACGCAGTGGTGGAACGCCTGGAGAGCAGAGACATCTCACTGGAGGAATCTTTTCAGGTCTATCAGACAGGAATGAAGCTGTTAAAAGAGTGTGGCAAAAAAATAGACCGGGTAGAAAAAGAGATGATGCAGTTAGATGAGAATGGAGAGCTAAGTGAATTTTGATAAGGAATTAGAACGAAAGACAGCAGAGGCGGAAGCGTGTATACGCCGTTATCTGCCCCCAAAGGAAGGATTTTCCGGCAGACTGGCACAGGCCATGAACTATGCCATGCTGGCAGGGGGAAAGCGTCTGCGCCCGTTGTTTCTGCAAGAGTCTTACCGGATGCTGGGGGGCACGGGAAGTCTGGCGGAACCTTTTATGGCGGCTCTGGAAATGATCCACACCCATTCTCTCATCCACGATGACCTGCCTGCGCTGGATAATGACGATTACCGCCGGGGCAGGAAAGCTGTCCATGTGGTATTCGGGGAAGCCATGGGAATCTTAAGCGGAGATGCTCTGCTGAATTATGCCTATGAGGCTGCACTGCACGGATTTGATTTGACAAAAGAGACACCCCGGGTGGTGCTGGCACTGCAGATTCTGGCGGCAAAGTCCGGGCTTTACGGAATGCTGGGCGGACAGAGTGTGGATGTGGACTGCGGCGGGAAAGTACTTGATGGGGACACCTTGATTTCCATTTATCTGAACAAGACGTCAGCATTGATTGAGGCGGCTTTTATGATCGGAGCAGTTTTAGCAGGCGCTGAGGATGAGCAGATACGCGCTATGGAACAGGCGGGACGTAAGATCGGACTTGCATTTCAGATTCAGGATGACATTCTGGACGTGTCAGGAAGTCTTTCTAATCTGGGAAAGCCTGTACATAGCGATGAAAAGAACCAAAAGAGCACTTATGTAACGCTGTATGGAATGGAGGAGGCAGCCGGCCAGGTAAAACGGCTGTCCGGGGAAGCTGTGGAAATACTAGAGCACATGGCAGGGGAAAAGGAGTTCCTTCTTCATCTGGTGCGGCAGCTGATAACCCGTAATAAATAATCGAGGAAACGATATTGTGATATTAGAGAAAATCCAAAAGCCGAATGATATACAGAAGATACCTCTGGAGGAGTTTCCCGCCCTGGCATCTGAAATCCGCAGGTTTCTGGTGGAGCACCTCAGTGAAACAGGAGGCCATCTGTCCTCCAATCTGGGTGTGGTGGAACTGACCATGGCTCTGCACAATGTATTTCATCTGCCGGAGGATAAAATAATATGGGATGTGGGCCACCAGGCATACACCCACAAAATCCTCACTGGACGAAAACAGGAGTTTTCCACACTGCGGCAGATGGGAGGGCTCAGCGGATTTCCCAAGCGCAGCGAAAGCCCCTGTGATTCTTTTGACACAGGACACAGCTCCACGTCCATCTCAGCCGGAACCGGATATGTGAGAGCCAGGGATTTAAAGGGGGAATCTTACTATGTAATTTCCGTGATCGGAGACGGGGCGCTCACCGGGGGGATGGCTTATGAAGCTATGAACAATGCGGCGGAGCTGGATAAGAATTTTATCATTGTGCTCAATGACAATAAAATGTCCATCTCTCCCAATGTGGGGGGAATTTCCAGGTATCTGAGCAGTCTGCGGACTGCAGAAGTGTACACAGGACTGAAACTGAGCGTACGGAAAAATCTGAAAAAGGTTCCGGGACTGGGAGAATCCATGGTGGAGGCTGTCCATAAAACAAAGTCTGTGATTAAGGAACTGCTGATTCCCGGCATGTTGTTTGAAAACATGGGTCTGACCTATCTGGGGCCAGTGGATGGACATGACACCCGGCAGATGATGAAACTGTTAAATGAGGCAAAGAGGGTGGAGGGGCCGGTGATTCTCCATGTGCTCACACAGAAAGGGCGGGGTTATGGCCCGGCCATGAGGCATCCGGACAGATTCCACGGGACGGCGCCCTTTCGGATTGCCACTGGCACGCTCAGGAAAAAGAGTGAGAAACCGTCCTATACCGATGTTTTTTCAGCGGCAGTGTGTAAGCTGGGACAGGAGGACTGCCGGATTGCAGCCATCACGGCAGCCATGCCCCTTGGGACCGGACTCAATGGTTTTGCACAGCGGTTTCCCCAGCGGTTTTTCGACGTGGGGATTGCGGAAGCCCATGCGGTGACTTTCGCGGCCGGGCTGGCGCTGGGCGGGCTGATTCCGGTAGTAGCGGTCTATTCTTCGTTTCTGCAGCGGGCCTTTGACCAGATTCTTCATGATGTGTGTATGCAGAATATCCATGTGGTGTTCGCCATTGACCGGGCCGGGCTGGTGGGAAGCGATGGGGAGACTCACCATGGCTGCTTTGACCTGGGCTACCTGTCCATGATGCCAAATATGACAGTGATGGCGCCAAAGAACAGATGGGAACTGGCGGATATGCTGGAATTTGCCGTATCCTGTCCAGGGCCTGCCGCTGTCCGCTATCCCAGAGGAGAGGCGTGTGAAGAGCTGGAAGAATACCGCAGCCCCATAGAGATGGGAAAGGCGGAATGGCTGATTCGCGGCCGGGGGGTGGCACTGCTGCCCATCGGAAGCATGGTGTCTGAGGGAAAACGGGTGCAGGAAGTGCTGGAAACGAAAGGGTACAGTCCCAGTCTGGTGAACATGCGTTTTGCAAAGCCTCTGGATTTGGAATGTCTGGATGAACTGGCCCAGTGCCATGAGACACTGGTTACCATGGAGGAAAACGTGCTGGCCGGGGGAATGGGCCAGAGTGTGCGGGCATATATGGCCCGGCGGCATCCGCAGATTCAGGTGGTTTCCTTTGGCATACCCGATGAATTTGTGGGCCATGGCAGTGTGGACCAGTTGAAGAAGCAGATACACTTAGATGTGGAGAGTATGGTAACCGCCGTTAAGGAGCAGGTGAACAGATGAAAGAACGGTTAGATGTGCTGCTGGTCAAGAGAAATCTGGCCGGCTCCAGAGAAAAGGCAAAAGCTGTGATTATGTCCGGCCATGTGTATGTGGAGGGACAGAAAGAGGATAAAGCGGGCACCATGTTTGCGGATACAGTTTCCATTGAGGTGAAGGGTAATCCCCTGCCCTATGTGAGCCGGGGAGGACTGAAGCTGGAAAAAGCTCTGAAGTGCTTTCCCATCCGGCTGGAGGGGAAGGTGTGTATGGATGTGGGGGCTTCCACCGGCGGATTTACTGACTGTATGCTGCAAAATGGGGAGGCAAAAGTATATGCGGTGGATGTGGGCCACGGTCAGCTGGACTGGAAAATCCGCCAGGATGAGCGGGTGGTCTGCATGGAGAGAACCAATATCCGGTATGTGACAAAAGAAGACATCCAGGAACCGGTAGATTTCGTATCCGTGGATGTGTCTTTCATTTCTCTGGAAAAGGTGCTGGGTCCGGTGAGAGAACTGCTCTGCGGAAACGGTGAGGCGGTATGTCTGATTAAACCCCAATTTGAGGCAGGCAGAGATCAGGTGGGGAAAAAGGGTGTAGTCCGCGACGGGAAGGTACATCAGGAAGTAATCGCCAAAGTGGTATCCTGTGCCGGCAGGCTGGGGTATCATGCGGAAAATCTGGAGTATTCCCCGGTAAAAGGCCCGGAGGGGAACATCGAGTATCTGGTTCACCTGACAAAAGCACCGGACAGGACGGATACTTTTTCCAGGGAACAGGTGGAAGCTGTTGTCCGCAGTGCACATGAGGCCCTTGATAAAAAGCAGTGATGACGAGGAATTATGGATAAGTTTTATATCATAACGAATGGGGAAAAAGACCCGGGAATGCAGGTCACCGGGCAGGTGGCAGCCTATCTGGAAAAACATGGGTGTTTCTGTGATATACGAAAGGTATCCGCGAAACGGGGTGAGGGCGCGTATCATTATACAGACCCCGGGCTGATCCCGGAGCGGACCCAGTGCATTATTGTGCTGGGAGGGGACGGCACGCTTCTGCAGGCAGCCAGGGATGTGGTGCATACGAAAATTCCTTTATTCGGAATTAACATGGGTACACTGGGCTATCTGGCTGAGGTGGACAGGCAGGGAATCTGGCCGGCGCTGGATAAGCTGATTGGCGGTGATTATGAGATTGAGGAACGGATGATGCTGCAGGGCACCGTATATCATGAAGGGAAAGAGACGGGAAGCGGTATTGCCCTCAATGATATTGTGATCAGCCGTGACGGGCCTCTGCGGGTGATCTGTCTGCGCAATTACGTAAACGGGGGATATCTCAATGAATACAATGCAGACGGTATGATTATCGCCACCCCTACAGGTTCTACCGGTTACAGTCTGTCTGCGGGTGGCCCCATTGTCTCCCCCGGCGCCTGCATGACAGTAATCACTCCGCTGGCGCCTCATACATTAAATTCCCGCAGCATTATACTTCCGGGAGAGGACGTTATCACGGTGGAAATGGGAGAAGGCCGCCGGCAGTCCCGTGCGTCAGGGCTGGCGGCCTTCGACGGTGATACTTTAGTACCCATGGAGACCGGAGACAAAATTGTGATTGAGAAGGCCCAGGCCAGTACCAGGATTATTAAAATGAGCGATTTGAGCTTTGTGGAAGTCCTGCGCCGGAAAATGAGTAATCATTAGAGTGTGCCAGAGATACGCTCTGGTAGGAGTTTGAAATGAAGCTGCAAAGGCAAAGAAAAATCATAGATTTGGTGGAAGAATTTGAAATCGAGACTCAGGAGGAGCTGGCCCAGAGGCTTCAGGAAGCCGGGTATGCGGCTACTCAGTCAACCATATCCAGGGATATCCGGGAACTAAATCTTCAGAAAAATGCAAACGGCAGGGGAAAACTAGTCTATACGTCTGCACAGGAGCGGGGAAATGATACGGACGGAAGAAATTTCAGGGTTTTTTGCGAGGCATTTGTGTCTGTGGATGTGTCCCAGAATATACTGGTGATACGGACAGCCTCCGGGATGGCCATGGCCGCGGCCGCCGTTTTGGATGAATTGAAATGGGAGGAAGTTCTTGGCTGTATTGCGGGAGACGATACGATTATGTGTGTGGTAAAAGACGCGCAGTCCAGCAGGCTGGTTATGGACAGGCTGCAGTCTTTATTAGAGGAGACAAAGTAGAAGACCCAGGAGGAATGCCGGATGTTGTTGAATTTGCATGTGAAAAATTTAGCTCTGATACGGGAGGAAGAGGTGGAATTCCAGCCAGGGCTGAATATATTGACGGGTGAGACAGGAGCGGGAAAATCAATTCTGCTGGGGTGTGTCCAACTGGCTCTAGGAGGGAAAATGTCCCGGGAGATGATACGGGAAGATGCGGAGTATGCGCTGGTGGAACTCACTTTTCAGGTGGAAGACCCCAGGATTGTGAAAGCTCTGGAAGAACTGGAGGTGTACCCGGAGGATGGACAGGTGTGTATTGCCCGGAGGATGACGGGGAAAAGGAGTGTGAACCGGATTAACGGGGAAACCCGCACTGCCGCTCAGATGAGGGCTGTGGGGGCCCTGCTTTTGGACATTCATGGCCAGCATGAGCACCAGTCTCTTTTAAACCGTAAGCGGCAGCTGGATATTCTGGATGAGTATGGAAAGGAAAAAATTGCCTCTGCCCGGGCAAAAGCTGCTTCTGTCTATCAGTCTTATCAGAAACTATACAGACAGTTCCACGAGGACGATATGGACGAAGAACAGCGAAAAAGGGAGCTTTCATTTCTGGAGTTTGAGCTGAAGGAATTGGAAGATGCCAATCTGCAGCCAGGAGAAGATGAGGAACTGGAGAAGCAGTATCGGAAACTGAGCAATGGGAAAAGGATTCTGGAGACTTTAAACCAGGTACATAACTGTACAGGATATGACGGACCGGCCGGGGCCGGCGACAGGCTGGGGGAAGGCCTTCATTTGTTTTCAGGGCTGTCCTCTCTGGACGAAGATCTGGCTCCTCTGGAAGAAATGCTCATAGATATCGACGGCCTGCTCAATGATTTTAACCGGGAATTGACAGACTATCTGTCTGAATGGGAATTTGATGAAGAAAAATACTATCAAATCGAACAGCGTCTTGATCTTATCAATCGTTTAAAAGCAAAATATGGAAATTCTGTAGAAGAAATCCAGAAATACCAGGACAAACAAAAAGAAAAATTAGTCAAACTCCAGTCTTATGAAGAATATAAAAAGGAAATGGAGCAGAAACTAGAAGAAAAGAGCCGGGATTTGAAGGAAGAATGTAAAATTCTGACAAAATACCGGAAGGAATCTGCCCGGCAGCTGGAACAGGGAATCAAGGATCATTTAAAAGACCTAAACTTTCTTGATGTGGATTTTGCCATTGAGTTTACTAAGCAGTCTTGTGGAGCAAATGGGGCCGATCAGGTGGAATTTATGATTGCAGTGAATCCCGGAGAACCGAGAAAACCCTTTGATAAAGTAGTGTCCGGCGGGGAGCTCTCCAGAATCATGCTGGCAGTAAAAACCCTTCTGGCAGATAAAGATCAGGTAGAGACTCTGATTTTTGATGAGATTGATACAGGAATCAGCGGAAGAACGGCACAGAAAGTTTCTGAAAAAATGGCTTATATCGGCAGACAGCGGCAGGTGATCTGCATTACCCATCTTCCGCAGATTGCTTCTATGGCAGATGCCCACTATGTAATTGAAAAAAAGCAGCAGGGAGAGGACACCCTCACACATATTCATCTGCTGAATCAGGAGGAAACAGTGACAGAGCTTGCCAGACTGCTGGGAGGCGCAGAGATAACCGAGAGGGTTTTGGACAGTGCCAGAGAGATGAAAGAATTGGCAGGCAAACAAAAAAATTCAAGACTGAAATTATAATATTATCACATACTAAGAGAGTGTATACCAGGGTATATACTCTTTCTTTTTCGCTTTCTAGAGCGTGTCTTAAAAATGCTTTTTAAGACACGCTCTAAGGAACTGTTAAGAATTCAAGATAATTCCTTAGCTGTTCCCAAGCGTTTGGATTTCTAAAGAAGGGATGTGTGATAGTATGAGCCGGAAGGAAAAGTTTCGAAAAATTTTATGGACGCTGGTGCTGGCTGGGACCATACTTTTTACCTGTATGGGGTATTTTGAAATACGTGATCATCTGCCAGATCAGCTGAATATTGTGGAGGGTGAGGAGGCAGAGTGTTTAAGCAGGCTGAAAAAACCATGGCTTTCACTGGACGACGCCATACCTGTCTCAGGCGGTGAGCGTTATCATCTCCAATGTGATTTATTCGGGCTGATTCCGCTAAAACAGATTAAAGTCCAGGTTGTGGAGCCCACGGATATCTATGTGAGCGGTAATACAGTCGGGGTTTATATGGAAACACAGGGGGTTCTTATCATTGACAGCGGTGAGATCACCGGAGAAGACGGATTGTCTTATGAACCGGCCAGGAATCTGGTACAGCCAGGAGATTATATTGTGGCCATGAATCAGGAACGTGTGGGGAATAAGAGGGAGTTGATTCACAAGATTCAGACCTGTGGAGGAGACTCTGTAGATTTGTCTCTGCTGCGCAGAGGAGAGGAAATTCATATGGCGCTGAATCCGGTGGTGGACGAGGCTGGAGATTACAAGCTGGGAATCTGGGTGCGGGATAATACTCAGGGCATTGGAACACTTACTTATATGGACCAGGAGGGAGATTTTGGAGCACTGGGGCACGGCATCAGTGATGTGGATACCGGAGAACTGATGCAAATCTGCAATGGAGACTTGTATAAAGCCCAGATTATAGGGATTCATAAAGGAACCAAGGGAAGTCCTGGAGAACTTTCCGGGCTGATCCGCTATGATCATTCCAATATTATCGGGACCATATCTCAAAACGGAGAAAACGGCATTTATGGCAGGCTGGACCCAGGGTATGTGGAAAACTTGACGCTGCAGCCCATGGAAGTGGGATACAAGCAGGAAATGGAACTGGGGGA
>Ga0137308_102471_pt1 | contig 12216 bp, 12 predicted proteins | sample Inofrocosms_June_FD_97181 | JGI IMG/M metagenome (GOLD analysis project Ga0137308, IMG submission 97181) | Mouse cecal microbial communities from Vienna, Austria - N-Acetylneuraminic and N-Acetylglucosamine D2O microcosms_June | ecosystem: Host-associated > Mammals > Digestive system > Large...
AAAAAGTCCGGTAAAAGCTGGACTTTTTCTGTTTAATGTGATATAATATGTAGGGTAATGAAAATGTTGAGAAAAGGGAACGAGAACAGAGTTGAAAGTGAATTAGTGCGTATAGAAGATCTGGTACCGATGGGTCACTTGCTGCGGAAAATATAAGCTGCTGTGGACTTCGCCAAGATATACGAGATCATAGATGCACTGTATTGCAAAGACAACGGCAGGCCGAGTACTGACCCTGTGGCGTTGTTCAAAACAGCAATAATACAGCATTTGCATGGGATAACATCGCTTAGAAGAACAGGCGAGGAAATAAGCTTATACTAATTCCCGATCAAAGTATAGACGAATTTTGTTGTCAATCGGGAATTAGTATTAAACGTTGCGTACAGATGGTTTCTCGGATATTCATTGATGGAAAGAACACCGCATTTCACAACGCCGAGCAATAACTTCCGTCATCGGTTTTCAGAAGAAACATTTGAGCGAGTATTCGCCGACGCTAAAGAAAATTTCGCTATGCGGTTTACATATCTTCGCGGCTTGACCCGAAAGCTCGGCTGGGTCAGGCTTAAATTTGCTTCAATGGATCTCAAAAAATATGCAGTACGGAAGTGGTATAGAGATGGAAAGGTATGGTTTTCCCCTTTTTTATTTCGTTTTTGCTTATTTTAAGGTTTCCGCTCAAAAATTTAACCCCGATATGTTTTTGAAATTCGGGGTTTATCCACAGACTGAAGGTATTATTTTAATACCTTATTAAATTGCCGAAAATGAGGAATTTAAAAAAACCTTAAAAACTTTTTATTTTAACATGAAAGGCTTAATTGTAATAATGGATATTTTAATACATGATTTAAGCGGCGAAGAATTTCGTTCTATGTTTGGCGAAGCACATAACGATGTCCGTATTATTGCCGATACGCGCACAATACGATATTGCACTGGCTGCTTTAACTGTTGGATAAAAACGCCGGGCAAATGTGTATTAAAAGACGGATACAGCAATATGGGCGAACTGCTTTCAAAATCGGAAAAGGTAACAATTATCAGCCGATGCTTTTACGGCTCTTACAGTCCGTTTGTAAAAAATGTTTTAGACAGAAGCATTCCCTATCTGCTCCCTTTCTTTAAAATAAAAAACAACGAAACTCACCACAAACGGCGCTATCAGAACAATATCAAGCTGGAAGTACATTTTTACGGCGAAAATATCACCGAGAAAGAAGCGGAAACGGCCAAAAAGCTGGTTAAAGCAAACTGTATCAATTTTTATATCAAGAATTACGAAATTTCATTTTCAAGGTCATTGGATGAACTGCGCGGAAAGGTGAACGCCATATGAATATATGTATTTTAAACGGCAGCCCGAAATCGAGCAAAAGTACGTCCGAATTGCTAATCGAATATTTAATGTCATTTACCGGGGAAAACGAGACAGTAACATACAACGTTTGTAAATCCAACCTATCGGAAGAGCAGTTTTCACGGATACAAAGCAGCGACGCGCTTGTTTTTGTTTTCCCTCTGTATATTGACGGTATCAATTCCCAATTGCTGCGCTTTCTTATCGAACTTGAAAAAAGAGGATTCAACAATAAGAGCATCGGCGTATACTGTATTATAAACAACGGGTTTTATGAGGGGCGGCAGAATCTTATAGCCGCCGATATCATGAAAAATTGGTGTAAAGCCGTAGGGCTGACCTACGGTCAGACGCTTGGCGTCGGGGCAGGGGAAATGCTTCCTTTTCTTGAGAGCATACCTTTGGGTCACGGGCCTAACAGAAATCTCGGAATTGCGATTAAAAAGCTGAGCCGCAATATACTGTCCGTGAATCAAGGAGAAGATTTATTTTTTTCACCCAATTGGCCGCGATTTCTCTGGAAGATAGCTTCTTCCTATAATTTTTGGTATCCGCGCGCAAAAGGGAACGGATTAAAAAGAAAAAGATTAAAAGACAGAGCGGATTAAAAGGAAAAAAGGATGACGGTAAAATACATAGAAAGTGTAAAATTTACGGGAAAGTTTCCCGAAAATACTTATCTTTCCGGGATACCATCCGTAAAATGGCTGTCCGAGGAAAAAGAACTGATTTTCAATTCCGATATTACCTTTTTTGTCGGCGAAAACGGCGCGGGAAAATCAACGCTTCTGGAAGCCATCGCCCTGGCCGCAGGCTTCAACCCCGAAGGCGGCTCCAGGAATTTCAGTTTTTCCACCCGCGACACCCATTCCGCGCTTTACAAACACATTACCCTTTCACGCGGCTATATGCGACCGAAGGACGGGTTTTTCCTGAGAGCCGAAACCCTGTATAATTCCGCTACCTATATGGAGCAGCTGGACGAAATTCCTTGCGGCGCACCCTTTGTTTCTTCCTCATACGGTGGCTCGCTTCATAAGGAATCCCACGGGGAAAGCTTTCTCGCCATAGTGCAAAACCGATTTTTCGGAAACGGTCTTTATATCCTCGACGAACCCGAAGCGGCGCTGTCGCCTTTGCGCTTGCTTACTCTTATGCGGCTAATAGGCGATCTGGCGGAAAACGATTCCCAATTTATAATCGCAACACACTCTCCCATTCTCATGGCAATGCCCGATTCTGAAATTCTTTTCTTTTCCGACGGAGGAATACGCCCGACGCCGTATAAGCAAACAGAGCATTACCAGATAACCAAAAGATTCCTTGACGATCCCGAAAAAAATCTCGCCATGATTTTTTCAAATAATGCCAATAAAAAAAATTAAAAATTTTTGCAACTTTTTTCGTTTGATTTGTTTTATATTTTATACTAATCCCTTTTCAAACTGTGAGATTAGTGTTTCGGGTGCAATCTTTAATCAAGCCTACAACTTGATTAAAATTAGATTATAAAAGGAAGTGAAGAAGTGAAATCAATACAAAAAAAGCGCCTCAAATGGAACACAAAATGCGTCCTTTGCCTTTTGCCAAGCCTATTGGGGACATTAGCGTTTTTTGTGGCGCCATTTATAAGAGTTATCTATTATTCTCTTATCGACAACCAGTTCCGAAAAAACTTTGTGGGTTTTGATAATTACATAGACACTCTCGCCAACGAATATTTTCTCCTTGCCCTTAAAAATTCTCTTTTGCTGATAGTTATATGCGTGCCCATAGTCGTGATTCTGGCTCTTGCGGTTTCCTTAGTTCTCTCCTACGGTATCAGATGGGTTAGGAAAACGCGTGCAGCCTTTGTACTTCCTCTTGTGATACCCACCGCAAGCATAGCTTTAATCTGGCACAGTGTTTTTGCTTCGGATACATCGGTGCTTCCCGTTTATCTTCTTTTCATATGGAAGAATACGGGAATATGCGTGGTTCTTCTTACAGCGGCCTTTACCTCCATTGACCCATCTCTTTTTGAGGCGGCGAAATTAGACGGCGCGGGAAGCTTCACACTGCACAAAAAAATAACCGTTCCCATGGTAATGCCCACGGTTTTTTTCGTCTCCTTGCTCACCATAGTAAACAGCTTTAAAATATTTAAGGAAATATACCTTTATTACGGGACGAATTATCCTCCCGACCACAGCTATACACTTCAGTATTACATGAACAACAATTTTCTTAAGCTGGACTATCAGAGTCTGGCTGCCTCCGCCGTTTTAACCTCCGTATTGATATTCGGCATAGTTATGGCGGGAATGGCGCTTCAAAGGAGGTACCGTCAATGAAAAAGCTTATCGGAATAATATTTGCCGTTCTTTCTGCGGTGTTTCTTCTCCCGGTTGCCGCTACGGTATTTCTTTCCTTTTATTCCGAGGGGGGATTAACGCTTGAGTGCTATAACGATCTGCTTTTCGACTGCTTTGTGTTTTATCCCATGTTCTGGAACAGCGTCCTGTATGCCGCGGCAATAACACTGATTCAGCTTCCGGTGGTTATACTGTGCGCTTTTGGATTTACATGGGCGAAATTCAAAGGAAAGGGAATACTTTTCATTTTCTACATAGTTCTGATGATGATGCCCTTACAGGTAACCATACTTCCAAACTACATCGGACTCAGGGATATGGGCTTGATAAACACGCAGTGGGGTATCATACTTCCAATGATATTCTCCCCTTTCGGCGCGGTGGTAATGCACCAGTATATGAAGGGCACCGATTCCTCCGTAATAGAGGCCGCACGGCTTGAAACCAACTCGGTTTTCCGGGTAATTCTCGTAAGCGTTATACCTCAGCTCAGAGTATGTATATTTGCGGTAGTACTGTTTGTGTTCGCCGAAAGCTGGAATATGGTGGAGCAGCCTATGCTGTTTCTGAACGATAAAGGCCTTAAAACGATGTCCGTATTTATTTCCGAATCGGGAAGCTACGCGGGCGCGGTATTGTTTCCCGCAGCGGTCATATTTCTTATACCCGTGCTTTTGCTGTATCTGTTTTTCAGCGACAGCCTTGAAAAGGGACTTACATTGGGGGAACTATCATGAAAATTATCGCAAAAAAAACAACCTTGATATTTACCGTACTGTTTTTCGCAATAATGCTTTTTCTGACTTTTTTCGCCGAAAGCATACACATCTCGTCACTGCCGCAGGTTGAAGCGGCGAGAGCGGAAACGCGGCGCTTTTCCGTAACTGCGGTTTCGGCGGACGGAGAGGTCGCGCAATACTCCTCGGAAAAGACCGCCGTTTCGGAAAAAATGCTCGGCGAAGGAATATTCGTGGTTTATACAGCCGAAAAAAACGGTACCAAACGAAGCTTTGTACGTCTGGTATTCCCGGAGGTGGGCGAGAGCAGATCTGACGACGGATATCGGGAAGTAATATCGGGAATTAACTACGGCGACAGAATAATTATGTCAACATCGAAAGAGCTTTACGACGGCTGCGAGGTGAACGTAATAAAATGAATATAAAAATAAATATCGAGAAAAACAGAACCGAGCGCAAAAACAAGCTGTTCCGAGGTTTCGGAATGGTAAGCGCCAACAATTCCTCAAGACTTCTTATAGATTATAAAACCGAGCATCCAAGGCGCTACCGGGAAATTATGGAGCTTATTTTCGGTGAAAAGGGACTTAATATACGACATCTGAAGGTGGAGTTGGGCTCCGACATAAACTCCTCATCGGGCACCGAGCCATGCACCAAAAGATATAGGGACGAAAAAGCGCAAGTAAGACGCGGCGCGGCGTTTATACTCGCGGCGGACGCAAAAAAGATAAACCCCGATCTTACTTTGGATATGCTTTACTGGAGCGAACCGAAATGGATATCCGATATCGGCGCGGAAAACGACAGATACGAAGCCCGCTATAAATGGTTTAAGGACACTCTTAACGCCGCTTATGAGGAGTTGGGGCTTAAATTCGATTTTGTAAGTCCCAACCGAAACGAAAGGGCGGTGGAGCCTGAGTGGATAAAGTACTGCTCAAAAAGGCTCAGGGAGGAAAGGGACTGCCTTTACGATTTTTCAACGATAAAAATCGTTGCTGCGGACGAAGAGGGAGGCTGGCGCATCTCCGACCTTATGCTTGACGATAAGGAGCTGCTTTCTGCGGTGGACGTAATAGGGAGCCACTATACCAGCCACTGTTCCGAAAATACCCGCATTATGTCGGATAAATACGAAAAAGAGGTATGGTTCAGCGAGGGCTGTCCTCCCATGAGCTATTCGAGAGGGACAAGCCGTTTCGACGGTTCGGGTCTGAGCGGTATAAACGGCGTTCTTGACATAGCCGACAGAATAATCGCCATGTATCCCTGCGGCTGTATGACGATGTACGAGTTTCAGCCTGTTGTTGCCGCTTATTACGACGGAGTGACCTACGGGTACAAACAGCTTATTTCCGCGAAGGAGCCGTGGAGCGGCTGTTACGGATTGGAAAGCGGCTTTTATATGGCTCTTCACTTTTCCCTTTTTATTAAACCGGGCTGGGCGTTTGCGGAATCCGCTTGTATCTGCGACGGGGAAAAGGGCGGAGACGGCCACGCAATGATAAATACCGTAAAAAGCTGCATGACCGCTTATGATAAAGAAACGGGCGATTACAGCATGGTTATATGCAATTCGGAAAACGCCGAAAAGGTGTACGAGATAAATACAAACGGAATCGAAAAAGCCGGAGAATCCCTTGAGGTATGGGAAACAAGAGGATGTAATCAAAGCGCTTTTGAGGAAAACTTCGACTATGAAGAAAACTACTTTAAAAAAATCGGCGAAATAACGCCGATAAAGTCTGAAAACGGATATAATCTTCGGATAAAAGTCAAGCCTTATTCATTGGTGACCGTTTCAACCTTAAGGGTTAAGGCTCCCATATTCAAGGCGATAAGCTCAAAAGTGCTGCCCTTACCTTACCGAGACAGCTTTAACTATGACGAAAGACGGCGTTTTCTTGTTCCGGAAACTCCGAAATATACCACCGATCAAGGGGGAGCCTTTGAGATAACCGATCATAACGCGGAAAAGGCGCTGATACAGACGATAACTCCCGATATAAAAGCGGAGGAGTGGGGCGCCACGCCCCTTCCCGTTACAAGCTTGGGGGACGACAGATGGTTCAATTACTCGGTAAGCGTCAAGGTGCTGCTTGCTTCCGACAAAGCTCCCGAAGAAAACTTCGCGGGAGTGGGTCTGAGGTACAACTCCGCCTGTAATGGTATAAGCGGCTGCTCGCTCCTGATATACCAAAACGGGAAAATTGCGGTGCGCGAAAACGATTTTGTCAAGGCGGAATATATTCATGACAATTCCGCCGTGGATTTCGATCCGAGCATTCCTCACAGCTTGAAAATTTCCGCTTTATACGATAATATGAAATATTATGTCGACGAAAAGCTTATTTTGTCCCATGGGGGAGACGACTGTATTTCAGCGGGAAGAGCGGCGTTTTACAGCTATTACGCTCAAAACCTCTTCTTTGATTTCGCTGCGGAGAAAACCGACGAATTTCCTTATATAAGACGGTTTGACGATACGGATCCCGAATTTGTGTATTACGGCAGCTGGGAGCACAATCTTATGAGCGGCTTTTCCGATTACAAGCGCACCGTATCCAAGGGAAAAGCGGGAGCGGGCTTTAAATTCACCTTTTCGGGAACGGGCTTCGCGCTTTTCGGAGAAAACGAATACGCGCTGACCATGCTTTTGGTCGACGGAAAAAAGCTTGAAAATCCCCCTCCCGACCTTTCGTGGTCAAGCCTTTCAAAAAGAGAGCTTTTCGCCGAGACGAAGGCTCTGAACCGTCAGACCTTTGAAAACATACCCATACCCCGCACGGAAAACCGAAGGCATTTTTTGTCGGTAAAAGGGCTTTCCAACACAAAGCATACTGCGGAAATAATAGTTTTAAGGGGAGAATTGAAGCTGGACGGGGCGGAGGTATTCGTAAAAAAAATTTAAAAATAGAGAAAGGAACCGCGGAATGTATAAGATAATGATAGTTGAGGACGACTCGGAGCTTGCCAGCCGGATGAAGAAAAAGATCGAATCCTGGGGCAACGAAGTATACTGCGCAAGAGATTTCGGCAATATAATAGGGGATTTTACCGGATTTGACCCACACATGGTGCTTATGGACATTTCGCTCCCCTTTTATAACGGTTATTACTGGTGCGCCGAAATAAGAAAAATTTCCAACGTACCCATAATTTTCGTTTCCTCCGCTTCCGACAATATGAATATAGTAATGGCCATGAATATGGGCGGAGACGATTTTATAGCCAAGCCCATTGATCCGGACGTAATGACCGCCAAGATACAGGCGGTTTTAAGGCGCGCTTACGATATGGCGGGAAAAATTCCCATTTTAGAGCACAGGGGCGCGGTGCTTAACCTTAACGACGCTTCTCTTACCTATAACGGGGAAAGAATCGAACTTACAAAAAACGAATTTCGCATACTTCAGACGCTTCTGGAAAACAAAGGAAAAGCGGTAAGCCGCGATACTCTTATGATAAAGCTGTGGCAGATGGATTCATATGTGGAGGAAAACACTCTTACGGTAAACGTCACAAGACTGCGAAAAAAGCTGGCAGGCGCGGGGCTTCCCGACTTTATAGCCACCAAGGTGGGAATAGGGTATATAGTGGAGCAGTAATAAGAAAGGGAGTTTTTTGTGAAAAAAGAAAGTATCTTTGTAATTTTTATCAAATATGTTGTGCAGCACCGATACATTTTGGTGCTGTCCGCCGCGGCGTTTATCATCTGTGCCGCGGTATTTTTTCTGTACGGTCTGGAATCCGAAGGACTGTTTTACGCCTTCGGGCTTTGCGGAGCCATGTGCGTGGCTGTCGGCGCTTTTCGCTTTGCTCACTACGCCGTAAGATACAGGGAAAGGAAAAAGGTCATAGACAATATAACGCTTACTGCCGAAGTGCTCCAAAAGCCGGAAACGCCCCTTGAAGAGGATTATCAAAGTATGATATTCGCTTTAAAAAAAGCCCTTGACGAAGAGATAACCAAAAAAGACAGCGATCTGCGGGAAGGTCTCGAATACTATACCACATGGGTGCATCAGATAAAAACCCCCATTTCCGTAATGCGCATGATATTGGAGGGGGAGGATACCGACGAGCACAGGGAGCTTTCTCTCCAGCTTTTCAGAATAGAACAGTATGTGGAAATGGTGCTTAACTATATAAGATTGGGAGGCGGGTCGGACTTTGTGTTTAAGGAATACGAGCTTGACCCTATTATAAAGCGGGCGGTACATAAATTCGCCCCTCAGTTTATACGAAAGCATATCGGCTTGAAATACGAAAGCAGGGACATTAAGGTAATAACCGACGAAAAGTGGCTTTCCTTCATGATAGAACAGCTTCTCTCCAACGCAGTGAAATATACAGAAAAAGGGCAGGTGACAATTTCGGTAACCGACGATCTTTTTCTTAAAATCGCCGACACGGGCATGGGAATAGCCGAAGAGGATTTGCCGAGAATTTTTGAAAAGGGCTTTACCGGATATAACGGAAGGGCGGATAAAAAATCCACCGGACTCGGACTGTATCTTTGCAGACTCACGGCGGAAAGGCTCAGCCACAGAATTTACGCCGAATCGGAGATGGGAAAAGGGTCGGCGTTTTTGGTGGACTTAAACAGATATGAAGTGACCGAATAAAGCAACCTGTTTTCACATGACAACGAGTCCTAATCTCTTATATATAGACAAATAATCATAGATTAGCGCTTAAAGATTGGTATTACAAAACTGTCACCCCCTAACCGCCTTTTGTCACTCAAAAAGATTTTTTACCCAATCCGATTCTGATATAATAAAGAAAAAAAGAAAAGGAACAATCGAAAATGGCAATATTGGAAACAAAAAGTCTGAGAAAAACTTATCTTTCCCTGTTTGGGGGAAATCAGGTTCAGGCTCTGACCGACGTATCGTTCTCAGTGGAGCGGGGTGAATACGTGGCGATAATGGGCGAGTCCGGTTCGGGAAAAACCACTCTGCTGAATATACTGGCGGCTCTGGATAAACCCACCGGAGGGCAGGTTTTGCTGGAGGGGAAAAACGTAACCGACATAAAGGAAAAAGAGCTTTCCGCTTTCAGAAGAGATAACTTAGGCTTTGTCTTTCAGGACTTCAACCTTCTCGACACTTTTACGGTACAGGATAACATATTCCTCCCCCTTGTGCTTGGCGGAAAAAGCTTTTACGAGATGAACGAAAGGCTTAAACCGATAGCGCGCCGGCTTGAAATAACGGAGCTGCTTCAGAAATACCCCTACGAGGTGTCGGGGGGACAAAAGCAGAGAGCCGCCGTGGCAAGAGCCATAATCACGAATCCTAAGATAATTTTAGCCGACGAGCCTACGGGAGCTTTGGATTCCCGCGCCACCGACGGGCTTCTCAACATTTTCTCCGACCTGAACATGGACGGGCAGACCATCTTAATGGTCACTCACTCGGTAAAGGCCGCCAGCCACGCGGGCAGAGTGCTTTTCATAAAAGACGGGCAGGTGTTTCACCAGATTTATCGGGGCGGCTGTACCAAGGAGGAAATGTACCAGAAAATTTCCGATACCCTTACGGTAATAGCGACGGGAGGGGAAAATCATGAGTGACAAAGGCGAAAGAACGGCAAAAAAAATGAGCAAAAGCTTTTATTTTAAGCTTGCGGCCGAAAATATAAAGAAAAACTCAAAAACCTATATTCCGTTTATGCTTACCTGCATAATCACCATAGCCATGTTCTACATCATTTTGTCGCTGTCGGGAAATCCGGGGATAGCGGCCATGCGCGGCGCAAGCTTTATCACAATGTTTATGTCAATCGGAAGCGTTACGGTGGGAATTTTTGCGGTAATATTCCTTTTCTATACCAACAGCTTTCTGATAAAGAGGCGCAAAAAGGAGTTTGGGCTTTATAATATTTTGGGAATGGAAAAAAGGCATATTTCCGTTGTGGTATTCATCGAAATATTCTATACGGCGGCAATAAGCCTGATTATAGGTCTGCCTGGCGGGATATTGCTGGATAAGCTTATGTATCTGATAATATCCAGACTGCTTAACGTTGAAGTGACTTTGGGCTTTTACGTTTCGGTGGAGTCGCTTATAGCTTCGGTAATTTTTTTCGGGGCAATATTCTTTTTCATCTTCTTCAACACTCTGAGACAAATATGCTTTTCCAATCCCATTGAGCTTTTAAAAGGGGAATCCATGGGAGAAAGGGAACCGAAAACAAGGTGGCTGATGACCGTACTGGGAGTCGGCTGTCTCGGAGCGGGATATTATATCTCGGTGACAACGCGGGATATCGCCAGCGCCTTTATGATGTTTTTCTTAGCGGTAATTCTCGTTATTTTGGGTACTTATATGCTGTTTACCGCAGGCAGCGTGTTTATTCTTAAAACCCTCAGAAAAAACAAGCGCTATTATTATAAAACGAAGCACTTTATCTCGGTATCCGGCTTGATATACCGAATGAAACAGAACGCGGCAGGGCTTGCCAATATCTGCATTCTGTCCACCATGGTGCTGGTTATGATATCCTCCACCTCCTGCCTTATGATGGGAATGGATGAAATATTAAAGGAAAACTTTCCTTATGATTTAACCTTGGAGGTAAGGCGGGCTTATTGGAGCGAGGACAGCGAGGAAAAGCTAAGTCAGTTTGACGAGGCGGTCGATATAATCACAGAATACGAAAAGGAAATATCCCGAGCCGACTTTCTGTACGTTATGGACTTTGTAGGTTATTTTCAGGACGGCAAAGTCTTGTTCGAGGGAACGTCTTCACCGTATTTCCTTTGTTTTGTCACCGCCGAGGACTACAATAAAGCCTTCGGAGGAGAGCTTGTCCTAAAAAAAGGAGAAATAGCCGCTGCGCCTTTAAACAAAGACGACGCGAATTTTAACTCCGAGAGTATCAATCTTTTCGGCATTGAATGTAAAATAAAAGAAAAAGCGGACTATTTTTATGCCCACAACGGAGACAATAACGTAATAGCCGAAAAAGCGGCAATAATTCTGAGCGATATTGACGCGATGCACGAGCTGAGCGATAAATACCGCGAATTCTACGAAATATCGGAAAGCGGTTACAGGGGTGATAAGGTAATAAATATAAATTTTACCGCCAATGATGAGAAACGGCATAATGCGATACTTTCCGATTTAGCGGAAAAAACCGGCGATTTTGTCTTGCTGACAAGCCGTGCGGACGGAAAATACAACTTTCTTGATCTATATGGCGGACTGTTTTTCTTGGGATTGTTTTTGGGTACTCTTTTCATTATGGCGGCGGTGCTCATAATTTACTATAAACAGATATCCGAAGGCTACGACGACAAAAAGCGCTTTGAGATAATGCAGAACGTGGGGCTGAGTAAAGGAGAGGTAAGGGCTTCAATACATTCACAGGTGCTTACCGTGTTTTTTCTGCCGCTTGTTATGGCGGGGATACACATGACAGCGGCGTTTCCGATCCTTAAGTCGCTGCTGGAGGGAATGGGAATGACAAAAACATGGCTGTTTTTAAGCTGCACGGCGGTTAGCTTCCTTGTTTTCGCCGTATTTTATATAGTTGTGTATCTGCTTACCGCGAGGTCGTATTATAAAATAGTAAGCCGAGGGTGACAAAGGCGGGATACCTGATTTATACTATTATGTTATATATGTTATAAAAAAAGAAAAATATCCGAAAATAATTTCGGGAGAGAAATTTTTAATAAAAGCCCTTGCGGACGGCGAGCGGAATTTATAACAATCTTTTATTTTCCACAAGATTGTTATAG
>Ga0137308_102472_pt1 | contig 12208 bp, 10 predicted proteins | sample Inofrocosms_June_FD_97181 | JGI IMG/M metagenome (GOLD analysis project Ga0137308, IMG submission 97181) | Mouse cecal microbial communities from Vienna, Austria - N-Acetylneuraminic and N-Acetylglucosamine D2O microcosms_June | ecosystem: Host-associated > Mammals > Digestive system > Large...
TTTGACTATTCGATATTGCAATTCAAGACGATTAGTGTTTTCGTATCTAACAGTCGCTTCCGGATCAAGGGGAAAAGCGTTATTGCCAGACAGTTCTCGTTCTACATCCGCTAAGACATCGAATGATGCGGTCGCAGTCAACCCCATAAGGGTAACGTGATTCCTTTCCTCATAGTCGGATTGTTTTGGCAGAACATATTGGTATAAGTTTCGGCCGAGATGCAAATATGTAAAACGAAAATCATGTCCCCATTCCGAAACACAGTGAACCTCATCAATCACACCATAAGAGAAATAGACATGGTTGTCGGCCATTGCTCTTAGGCTTTCTCTGAATTTAAATATGGCGAGACGTTCAGGAGAAAGGAACACAAACAATAGTTTTGAGTCTTTCATCATATTCTCACGTTCAGCCTTATTCTGCACTGCGGAATTAATGAATGTACAGAAGTCAATACCATTTTTCAAAAGGCCGTCGTATTGGTCTTTCATCAGCGACATCAGAGGGTCGATGATGAGTGTAACACCTGGTTGAAGCATTGCGGCAATCTGATACGTGAGAGATTTACCGCCGCCTGTCGGCAAAAGTCCAATAACACTTTTAAGCTGCAATGCACGAGATATTATCGGAAGCTGACCTTCACGGAAGTTTTCTTTCCTGAAAAGCAACTGAATAAAATATCGAAGGGGTGTGACATTTTCTTCGATATTATCGTGGGTGCCTTGTTGATTAAGTCTCGTCAGCGGTTTATATACTATGCGGTCAGTCGTATAGATATAACGCTCTGAATATATGTTTTCGGAAGCTCGAACGTTAAAGTAACAATTATTTTCAGCCTTGAATTGAGAGAACTCGACTTCACGAGGATTTGGCTTTTCGATGAGCGAGAAATCTATTACAATGTCAAACGTTTGGTTGGTAAGCTGCTTGCAAGAATCGGTATAAACGTTAGCTCCAAGGTGAAGTCTCGAATCGGGATATTTAGAATTGACTACAGAAAGATTGACTTCCGGAAATTTCATTTCGGAGAAATCCTGAGATACTGAAGCTAAATGATTAAGCATCTCACCAAGTTCATGAAGGGCGATAGCTGCGCATGGCACATCTGCTTCTTTCACCAACACATTCCAAATTTCTTTATCAAGTGAAAGATGATTGGTGAGAAGTGCTTCCAGAATTGTTTTTTCAATACGAGCAACAGCCAAGGGCACATCTTTAACGAGTTGAGTTTCTTCGCTACTTATACCGTTATTCGGAATGTAACGGATTCCGCCATACTGCGCTTCATCATCATCTTTAGTTCCAGCGTTCAGCACATCAGATAAAAGGCTTTCCAGCCACGGACTTGCTTTTGTGGGTAGGCCACGCTCGACTATATTGTTAAGTACTGCAAGAATCGGGTTTACATCATCATAAACGCTTGCTCCAATATCGAATGGTGCAAGCACCTCAAAAGCCGTTTCAATCGGAGCAACATCAAGGATGGACATATCGGACTTATACGCCGCAAAATATTGTTTAGGCGCATAGAAGCGATATGGAATAAGGATTTGCTCGCCTTGATCCACGCGATATTTGAACCCCTTAATAAAGCAGCCAAATGTATATTTGTTATAATCGGTACGAGTAAAAAACTCAGTATTCCGATAGCTTGAAAAGTAAGCGGAAGAAGGGAGTTGAAAGTAACGGCAAAACGCATTTATGCGATCTTCTCTGCGATTAGCCGGGCCGATACACAATACATAATGCTTATGACCTGTGGTGGCAATAAGCTGGGCAAGTTTTTTCAAATCAATAGTCTCGATGTCGAGAATATTTGAAAAAAGATGTATTGTTATTGGTTTCTTGTATTCAATATCGGATATACAATCAAAGTCCAGCGGCATTGTCGGGGGTAAACCGAGTTGTTTTTTTGAGATTTGAACCCCGGGAGCTGCTAACGAAACGTTCAATTCTGCTCTATTTATTGCGGCGGTTGATGGTTCAATGAGCGTAATCTTTTTAATGTTTTGAAAAAGATTATGCTCTCTCATCTTTTCAACAAGGCATACTGATGCGAGACCTTGCCCACAGCCCCAATCTACGACCTCAATAGATTCCTTAAGTTCAGAAAATGGCAAATCTTCGATAGCACGAAATACTTTGCGCTTGTGGCTTTCGCCATATGCAGCAATGTAACAGTTTAAGCCGTCATCAGTTTTTAAAAGGCTGACTCCGTGGTTTACCTCGGGATGAGACCAAGGATATGGATATCGTTGATATTCAGAAGGCACTAACGATTTAGCCGTTTCAATAACAGCGTCAATCGTCAATGGACTATATCTCGTTATTATGTCTGAATACATATCATTTCCCTGTTATGGTATCTTGAAGAGGATTCGCCTTGTGTTGCTGCCAGTTACACACAGCAACCTCTTTGCTTGAATTGGCATAGCAATACTCACAGAGATGTGGACAAGTATTGTACTCGCCTATATCTTTGCTCTTCATACATCCACAAGCAATGCGCTGCCCCTTATCTCTATTATTTTGACGAATGGCAATATATTTGCCGTTGTCTATTTTTACTGCATCTTCCGGAATATCGGCCGGCTCAATTTCGGCAAATAGATTATCTGAATGAGCGGTGTCAATAACTTCAGCACCAAGAAATTTCAGTAATTCGGGCGAATGAGAGCCGAAACGCACCATTAGTCTGTCATCGACGCAATGGTTGTGTTCTACTTCGGGAAGATTTGCAGCTTCACCGCAGGTGGCAAGTATAAAGTTCCAGCCTTTTCGCCTGTTAAGTTCAACAAGGCGGCCTGCAAATTCAAGCATTTGCTTAGGATTCCAATCAATATAATTGATATGGCTTCGTTCGAGATTTGACTTGACTTTCCGATAAGAAACGATGTCGGCGAAACTGAAAACGAGTTTTTCAGTGTACCCGTTCAGCTGGTCTCCAATATTCTCGATTTTGGATAGTAGTTTATCCATATCGATCTTATCTGTAAGGATAAGCGGGTCAAATCGCCAAACGACAGCACCTTTGCCAAGTTTATTCACAAGAAGCTTGAATGTCTCGATACGTTCAGCCAGAGGTCGAACACCTTTCTCCAACCCCTCCTCCTCATAGTCATTCAAAGTATATTGAATGTAACATCCAATGCCTCTTTTTTTTAGTTCGTCAAGATAATTTAGCAACGGACGTGGATTCTTTGACCAAAACACAATGAATTTGGTGTCTGCATATCCAACGTAACTTTTCACCCCGTTAAAAGGATTCGTCCATGCAGAATATCCTTTCTCCAGTCTATGAAAGAACCAATCCGCATAGAACGCCGGTATATCCGTACTTCTACTTGCAGATACGACAATTGGGAAAGTGGCCTTAGCCACCTCTCCATTGTCAAGAGTGACGAATCTATCTTCTTGTTTCTTTGCCATATTTACTTTTTATTGACGAAACATTATCAGATAGTAGAAGTCTTGATCTCCGGGTAAATTATTTATTATGAAGGATACCATATTGCCTTTCTGTTTTGTAATCTGGAAAAGGGAAACATATTCCTTGCCAGAGGACATTGCAGCCCATGAATTATTGATTTCTGCTGATGCAAACTCGTCCCCCTCAGCATCCTGATTGTAGGAAAAGTCGGGAACTAAGGAAAGATTAGTTTGGATAACCCCTTTTGATTTCAGGATGCTTAAGTTGGAAAAATTAATCATAATATTGCCATTGTTAGCGGTGCGAATCATCGTGGCGATTACTTTGTCTTCCAGTTTAATTTGCTCAGATCTCTGATTATAATATTGTTTTATAACCGTAACATCAAAACTAAATCTGAATGGAGCTCCCATAGCTATAGCCTTGACTGAAGGTTGTGAAGATTGTGAGTCTGTGTTAGAGTTTACGGTGATTTTAAGTGGTGCGGAGGCATCTGATTTGCGATACTCAAGGTCTACATTCCTGTCAAACATGTGAAGCACACATTTGGAGACCTTGCCATTTGTATAGTACACAGTAAAGCCGTAGTCGCGATAGTCGACCTCTTGCCAGCCGAAAGGGGTTTGAGCTTCGATGGGAAAACCGCGGAGTTCAACCTTATCAGCAGTTCTACTTACGATTCTCATCGGTTTATCCGACATATTTGGCTTGCCGAGATCATCATTAAAAACTTTAACGATATAGCCGTCACCGGGGTTGAGCTTATAGCCACGGCAACCGTTTGTGTTTTTCTCAACACTTACAGTGCGGACACATTGTTGCAATCCCATAACTTCGTTGCCGTTTTCATACCGTTGATGACAATCGGATTTGAAAACGAATGGCTCCATTGTTGGAATAGAAGGTTTTGAAGACATCGATTTCTCCTGAGGGTTGACTGATTTGGGTGTTATCGGTTCCCGAACGGACTGAACCGGAGTTTTTGAAACAGCTTTTGGCTGTGCTTTCGGTTGCTCCTGTTTCCTTTTTCCAAAAAGAAAATCTAAGAATCCCATTTCTTGATTATTTTATTTCGATTTTACCAGATTTGAGGTCGGCAATCATCTGACGATAAATCTGAAGGAGTCCTTTGGTTACTGCGCCATTACGCTCTAAAAGAGTAAATGGCGATTCGGTTTCCAAAAGTTTTATCAAGTCTGTTAGCATTTCGATAGCCTTAGACTCAAACATCATATATGGGAAAAGGGAATCGCCCTCCTTCATAAAGTCAGTGTGCCACCCATATTTGTAGAGTTGCCACGCACAATAGAGAGGCATCTTGAACATCTCTATCATTTGACCATATTGAAACGCCTGCAAACCATCTCCCTGTGCTTCAAAGAATTTTGAAGCATTCTCATGGAATTTGTTTAATACTTCGATGAGAATCTTAATATTCTCTTTGCTAAGAGTATTTGAACCACTATCGCGCACCTGTCGAAGTAAAGATTGAATCTTGGAATCATCGAAGATATTCTCTTCACCCTCCTGGTATCCGCGTTCAAAGTCAATCTCATCAGCGTGATTTTGTTCAAGTTCTTTAATTAGCGCAAATACCTGCTGATCAAGGTATAGATTCACGTCTGAAACGAAGACAGAGTTTTCCATTGCCGCCTCTCCAAGTTCAACGGATTTTTTGGCGCACCAATAAGCTCTGTCTTGGTTATCCATTTTATAATTGCATAGTGCAATAAACGAGAATACACGAGGCAGAATGACATCAGTTCTATCGCTGGAAGATTTGTTGATGTCGATAAACTTTTTCAGAGCAAGAAGTATGTTTCCTACTTGCTCTAAATTTTGAAGATCGCAGTTGTTATTAAACAACTGAACTGCGACTTCCATATTATGTTCTTGTTGAGGTGTCATTAAATACTTTTCTATAAAATTATAACGATGCAAAGGTACTAATTATTAGGCTTGCAGAGGGTAAGCCGGAGTATGTTACTTAGCATCCTTGCTAATTATTGATACTATTTATGACGGAATTCATAAAAGGTTAACTGTAACATGATTTATTCAATGTAAAGCAGTTATTCTTAGAACGGATTTCGAGTTGTCTATCTCGATTGTTCCGAGTCGTCCCAATACAGACTGACCAAGGAGCAACGGAGCCTTCTGATTTCTCACGACAGACGCTCGGACGTTATCCAATTCGAGTCCGCCGAAGTTTACATGCCGAAGATTGATGGCTGTACCTTCCGATATATCGCCATTTGCATCCATATAACGAGCCGAACCAATTATGTCAGTCGGTTTTATATAACCATTCTTCAACATGAAGGTCGCCTCGACCATTGAAATAGTCACATCTGCGGCCCCCGTATCGAACACAAAGTGAAGCGGTAAATCATTAATTGAGCATTTTACTTTAGTTACGCCTTGTTCTCTAATAAATGGGACTTCTGCTGTCTTGCTCACGGAGGATGTTCCGATTATGTTCGTATCAACACCTTCAGTCGGAACATTTTCTCGTTCCTGTATGGCCTTGTATTCTTGTATAAGATCGCGAAATTGTTGAGTGTTGCGAATGTTATCAAGATCGTGGTCAACGACGATATGGGCAAAACGGCGATAACCTCGGCTTAGGGCCTCTCTAAGATGGTACAGTGCTTTATCTTTATTTCCCATCAGCGAATAAAGACAAGCGGCATCGTAATTTCCGCCATCAGCATCTCCTTCATCCGGTTTGTCAAGATAACGTTGCATAAACGCTTCTGCCTCCTTATTCTGTCCGAGAAAGAAGTATGCGTAATGTGCACATGACCCTTGTTCCGGAACTGTGTCAAGCTCCAACACCATCTTGTAGTCGGCTATCGCTGCATCACGTCGTCCGAGTTTTTCATAATCTCTACCACGACCTATATATGAATATGCGTAGGAGGGTTCAAGAGTGATTGCCATTGTGTAGTCATCTATCGCTCCTTCTCTGTCATCCTGTTCGTCCCTGAACCAGCCTCTACGATAGTACCCATAGAAAAATTCGGGTGTCATCTCGATATATTTGTCGAGCTGTTCTATTGCCGCAGGCTGATTGCCCATCTCATTATAGATGTTCCCTTTTAAAAGATAAAGATCTTCATCATCCGGTTTCATTGAGAGCGCTTTGTCTACTTGTGTCAATGCTTGTGAGTAATCGCCAAGGTCAAAGTAGCAATCTGCAATTCTCTCCAAGAAAATGGAATTGGCATCCCGTTCATTGGCCTTTACATAAAACTTTATAGCGTCACGATATCTGTTTTTCTTTTGCGAGAGTTGACCAAGATAGTAGTACCATGCGGCTTCGTTAGACTCCTTATTTGCCTGAATCTGCAATCTTGCTTTCATTGCAGGGAGGGCTTCATTGGGAATATTAATCATCAGATAGTGGGCCTTTGCATCGCCATTTATGCTCAGAGATTTTATTATATCATCGACCGCTTCTGACCATTTCTTCAATCCGATATAAGCTTCGGCTCGAAAAGCATAGGTTCTTGCATTCTCAGGATCAAGACGCGATGCGTGGTCAAGGCTTGTTATGGCTGCTGAATAATCCTTGCGAGCAATTGCAGTTCGGGCAAGTCCAACGTAACCCACAGGTTCGCCTGGTTCAAGTTCTGTAACGCGTTGGAAATCTTTATCGGCAAGAATATAGTTATTCTGCGCATAATATACGTTGCCACGATTTATAAGAAGTGACGCATTATTAGAATTCAGTTTGATTGCATCGCTGTAGTTCGCCAGAGCGCCTACGGTATCACGGAGTGCCAACATTATATCACCCTTGTAACCAAGTGCGGCAGCTCCTATTTCTTTGTCCTTCTTAGGCAGTTTGTCGATTGCACTGTTTATAGTTGTCAGAGCTTTGCCATACTCATCCAGTTCATAACGTAGTGTTGCAAGATAAAGGAACGCATACCCATTGTTGGGATGTTCTTTGATTTCCTTGTCAAACCATTCAATGGCCGATGCGTTGTTGCCATTGCGATACTCTTCAATGGCTCTTTGGAAGGCATACCCGTCTGTGTTTTGGGCACATACCATGTTCATATTTAAAAAGAGCATGGCGATAAAGCTGATTATGATCTTAGGGAGATTCATATTGAATACGATTAAAGAATTGCTGATTTGATTGTAAGATTTGGGAATACTTTTTTATAGTACGATTTTGCCCAGAATGGGACAATAACGGTCTCAAGTCCCGAATCCTTGAAGGCAGTGTCGTCTATGTGTTCAACTTTTCCGTGAAAACGGACTGTTGTCAAAGACTCTGTTCCGTCGAAAGCCTCTTTCATTATCGTATTGACTGATTTCGGAATCTCGATTTCCCGAAGATACTTACATGAACTGAATGTCCGTTCTGGGATTACTTTCAGTCTATTAGGCAATGTCACCTGTTCAAACTGAAAGCAACGGGAAAATACAGCATCGCCCAATTTTACTACTCTATTAGGAATAGTCAGATGTGTTATAGCTGTATGCTGAAATGAGAATGACTCGATGACGCTGACAGACTCGGGAATTTCTACATCCTTGAGAGATTCGCATTCAAAGAATGTAAATTCAGGAATACGGCGCAAATCTTTAGGCAGCTTGATTGATTCAAGTTTATCCATACCTGCGAAAACGCTTCTTCCGAGGAACTGGACACTGTCAATAAAGCCAATCTCTTTCAACGATTTACAATTCATAAAAGCGCAATCGCCAATGGATTCAATCATAGCATTTTTTGGGAATACAACTTCAAGATTCTTACATCCATATAGAGATTTAGATCCTATCGACCGAAGGTTCTCAGAAAAGGTCAAACTTTCAATATCGAAATTGCGGAAAAACGCATAGTCACAGATATGATAAGTTTGATTTTCAATTTCAAAATGTTTGGAACAAGGTGAAACTACTTTTAAGAGTGATTTGGAGTGTCTGTCATATACACCGCTCAGAGCATCTCTTACTGTATCCTTTCTTATTTCAGGGGATAAAGTCTGAACAAAACTATCTATGCTTTTATCAACCTCAGCACTATTAGGAAGATCTTTATTCGCGACAATAGTGGCGTAATTTGCACAACAGCTATAGTCAACCTCCGTCCCATCAATAACAAGGGGAAGTAGACGACTATCCTCCAGAGCTATATGATATGTTAGAATGTCTATAATCCATTTCACATCATTGTTCGTTACGGTTCTAAGTGTTCTTAGGGCTTCATCCCAACGTCCGAGTTCTCGGAGCAACTCTGCCTTTAGCAAACGGTTATCTTCAGAATTATCCAGTGTCTCAATTGCTTGTTTTGTAGCCTTGATTACAAGACGGATGTCCTCATCTTCTGGGGAACAAAAGGTGCCCGATATGGAATCTATAAGTTTATTCTCTTGAATAGCCTTACGAGGACGGGGACGTCTGAACTGATCGTTGTAAGCCTGTATGAACGAAAAAGAAATAGCACTAATTTCTGACGAGTCTGACGTCGAGGCAGATAATTCGATATAAGCCTCTTTTGCCTCGGAGTATGTTAGTTCTCCAGTTTCTCCAAATGATTTATTTGAGGTTCTTCCGGTATCCTTCCATTTGTCCAAAAGTGAATAACGCCCACAACATGAGCATTTCTGAATAGTCGATAGCTTTGGAAGCATCGGATAGATTGCTCTTCCGTCGCTCCATAGCTCTCCTCCGAATGTGTTGCCACTCATTAGTGACAACATTGGTTTTGTCTTGCCACAGTGCGGACACTTATATAATTGAGCTGCTGCTGGTAACATGGTCTTTTACTCTTAATGACAGTGTTTGAGTGATGGTTAACTTAAAAGAGAATTATAACAATCGTGATAACATTCCTGAAGAAGTTTTCGATAGGACTCTAACGGACGTGTTTTATATAGAATATCCAGTTCCTCAGTTCTGGTAATAAGTCGGGGGATAAGCTCATTGGCTTTTGTCGGAAATGTATCAACGGCATCTTCAAGATACTCTTCAATCTCCAATTCAGAATTATTGGGAAAATGTGCTCCCCAATACCAATATAATGGCAGAACGTCAGCCGATAGACATACATCCGAGGCTTCAATATCGCACGAATGGAATTGGTCGCCAAAAACCGACCGCTTTAGTCGGCGTAGATTCTCCACCTCAGTCATTATTTTATCTTTTAGGGTATCCATATTATCTGATATTGACTTGACTTGGAGTTTTGCGCCCTTTCCGAATTTGTTCACTGGAAAGTCCTATATCGACATGTCTATTTGTCTTAGAGCCAATCGCCCTATATACTAAGCCGGAATGAGATACTTTGCATAAATCAAACAATGCTCCCAACTCCGGGTCTCCTGCATTGACTTCGTTCAACAACGACATTGCGAGCTCTGTAGACGATTCTTCCATTATATCAAGGTCGTATATATCTTCCGACATATCGACGCTTACTACTATATTGTTCCCTTCAAGCTTCATTCCGGTCATTACCATACCTTCGTCAATTTGCGATGGTAGTCCTGTCGTTTCTATAGCCAGCTTTAATTCCAATGCTTCGTGCAGTGCTTCCGAAGGATTAAGATTAACCTCACGCTTCATTCTCGCGATATATTCCGGAGTCATTACAGAGGCAAGTTTGTCCCCGGTTCCGTCAGATACTAACACTTTTAGTCCAATTCCTTTTGAGACAAGCTCATTTATCATCTTCTCAACATAGCTTCCTTGGGCTTGCAGGCACACAAAGGAAAGATAGAACATGGCACGGGTGGCATCGGGATTATTCTTAAACGCATCTATGTTGATGTGTCCAGGACGATAGTCTATTCTGTATGTAAGAGAATTATCTTCAAGCGTAATGGATGATACTTGCCCTATGCCGTTGGCTACTGGGATCGGGCAATTCCTATTTGCCCTTTTTATCTGCGCTTCAATGGAGTTCTCATAGGAAGGCTTGGCTACCAACTTAACGATGTTGCCAATCACTATCAAAGCAAGGAATATGCCTCCGATTATTTTGAAAGTTTTCTTCATAGTGCAGGTCAATAAGTCGTTACGGTTGTATATCCGAAATCGTCAGTATAGGCGGAGTAATAGTTGCCATTCATGTCGTGGCCTGTTGTATTCCCATAGTCATCAGTATAGGAGTAGGTGTAGTTGCCGTTCATGTCATGAGTTGTGGTGTTGCCGTAGCCGTCTGAATAGGAGTAGACATAATTCCCGTTCATATCATGGATTGTCGTATTCCCATATTGATCCGAGTGTCCGCTGATATAATTTCCGTTCATGTCATGCCCGGAGATATTGCCATACTCGTCGCGAGTTACATAGATATAGTTGCCCTCAGAAGTGTAGTAGGTTACTTGGGCAGACAAGTCCACATCCTCGTATTCGTCATACTCCACATCATCGTAGCATTCTATGGACGTGGGGCTTATTGCTGAATAAAGCGAAATATCCTCAAAGGTATTCTTGTAGTTGTACTCGGTAGATTCTTCAGTCTTGTCAGAGCCACATGAAGTCATTACCATCATTAGGCCGATTGCGATAAAAGGGAATTTCGTCATTATTATGATGTCATTGAAATTAGTTTATCCTTTATGACTTTGTCCATGCGATGGTAAACATTGTTCCCTACTTTTTTCGCTTATTTTTCATTCTACGTTTATACTCTTTTTCATGCTGTTTGCAAGCCTCTAATGCTCTTTCGGCATAAGCATAACCTTTTTTCTTGGCTTTTTTATATTCTTTCTTTGCTTGCTTGAAGTTATTAAGGCGTTCATATACTACGCCTCTGTCATAGTATAGTTGAGAATTATACCAGCCTGTTTCGAGAGCGTAATTTGAATATGTCAGGAATCCGTACCAATCCTGCTTGTTGTATCTGCGATAAGCCTCGTCTTGATATTGTTCAAATCGCTGTTTCATCTGTGCATTATAGGCAGCTTCTGCCTGAGCCTGCATCATCAACTCTTCATAACTGAGGGGCTTGAACTTGCTGTCTATAACTATCTGAGATGTGCCCGTCTGACTTATGCTTATCACTATTAGGGCCAACAATAGCATTCTTATGTTGAGAATCGGTTTTAGCATTATCATATTATATAATATTTAGAGGATTAATGACCGGCTTTTACAAGTCTGCTCAATTCTATCAATGTCGGAGAGTTAAACACATCTACAATAATGACATCTGGAATAGTCGATTTTGAGTAGCAGACAAAGACTTGAAGCGGTACCGTTTGTCCCTCGACAGTCATACCTCCCGCATACACATCGGCACGGGTACCATCTTTTTCATCAACATTCTTCGACAACGCGACTCTGAATTCGTATGCGGACTTTTCACCTACTGTGACTGAAAGATATTTCTCTCCATCTATTTCTGCCACAATAAATAATCCAATAGGGTCGCCACCGGATGAGGGCATTTCTTGAATTAGATTGTTCTCTCGGTCATAGACTTTGAAGCCGTGATAGAGGTAGCTGTGGATTACTCTTTCAGCGGCACTTAAATTGAGTGATGCAATAAGCATCACGGTAAATATAAATAGTAATTTCTTCATAACTTTATCGCTCTTGTGGATCGCGTGATTGATACCATTTGGCGACCGGTGATATTTCATCGTACCATATGACAATAGCATTTCTCGTGACCCAGTCGGCAGATGGATCGGTTATGAATTTTATTTTGCATCGTTGACCTTCGCCATCAATTGCATCATAATGCACGATCTTTACGAATCCCGAATTAGACTCTTGTCGGTTATACATCGAGTATCTCTTGCTGCCCA